>Ga0214473_10000893_pt1 | contig 40866 bp, 61 predicted proteins | sample RVTome_7_FD_203509 | JGI IMG/M metagenome (GOLD analysis project Ga0214473, IMG submission 203509) | Soil microbial communities from uranium-contaminated site in the Upper Colorado River Basin, Wyoming, United States - RVT98D197 | ecosystem: Environmental > Terrestrial > Soil > Contaminated >...
CATATTTTTTCTACTAACCTCTATCCTAACAGATACTAAAGATAACACAAGGAGCAAAAGGGATTAACAGGGGATAACTTTTACCCACTCCTACTCCTACTCCAACTCCCACTCCCACTCCCACTCCAACTCCTCCAACTGCTTAATCAGTTTGTATGATTATGATTTTACTCTTGGGGAGTTTTAGGGAAATGGCCATATCTTCTGGGAGCTTGTTTGTAAAATAACAGTATAACTTTTTATCCCGCAAAAGTTCCCACAACATTCGGTCGCCTTCGACCGGCACGGGACCGGATTCTTTAACTAGCTTCTTTTGAAGTAGTTTAAAAGTCTTAAACGAGATCGTGGGGGATAAGAGGTAGACGGTGGTCATTTAATCTTAAACTTATCCGCTAATTTACCAGACCATTCAGATATTCCTTGATCTCGTGATGGAAGTCTAGTCAATGCTTTTTGAAATGGCTCATTAAGTAATTCTCGTTTATTTTCTTTTATAGCATATTCTGCCACTTCCCGTGCTCGAAGGTAAGTTTCATTATAAACCCCCTCTAAATGTTCAATGGCTTGATAATCCTCTGGTTGCATTTTCCAACCTTTGTGCCAACCTTGATCGGTATGCCAATCAGGAGTTATCCGAATAATATCTTGCCCTCTTATCGCTCCACTTTCAAACAAAGCCCGACCAGAACCTTCCATAAATAACGCAATCGCTTTTGGCAGTTCGTTTTCGGTTATTTTGAGGTAATCAGCTTCGCCATACCCGAATTGGATTTTGAAAAATTTAGTCATGTTACCAATATGTATTACCCTTGCTTTTAAGTTTCGACCTTTCTTTTTTCACCCCCGCCTCTAATTGCGACCATTTATCTCGAAGCTGAATAGGGGTTGTTATTGTAGGCATATATTCCATTCCGTTGGTTTGGGGTAAAAGTTCGGTGATAATCTTACTCACTTTCTCGAAACCATAAGTAGAAATCAAAAAATCACACGCCTTTCGTTGAGTAGTATTACCATAGTAGGTTTTACAGGTAGGATTGATTGTTTCAAATAACTTTATAAGGTTTGGGATAAGAGCCGAGCTTGTCTCGGCAAGGGTAGAATCTAAATTAGAATTAGAATTAGAATTAGAATTAAGATGCGATACCATATCCATACCATATCCATATGCTATCGCATCATTCAAAATATGGCTAGGAATAGTCTTTAATTCATTTTCGATACCAATTTTGACTTTTGGGCTGTTTCTATGTTGATATTTAGGGAAGTTCTTTAGAATAACCCACCCCTCAATGTAATAGACCTTTGGATTAAGTCTTGGAAGCATTGTTTTTTCTAAATCTCTTTCGTCTATTCCGCTTTCAAAAGCCATTGTTGAAATAGGTAACTCATATATTCCACAGATATTATTATGTTCATTGGTGATTAAATACAGAAATAAATACCTATCTAGTGGATTAATTGATCTAATCCAATTATCAGACCACAACCTAGTGTTAATCATTCTTTCTTTGGCCATATAGATTTTTTCTTTTATTATGTAAAATTCCACAAAAATACTTAAAACTTTTATTGACATCGTTTTGTATTTTATTTGTTGCTATAAATATAGCTTCTTCTATTTCAGACGAGGGTAAAAATTTTAGAAATAATTTAATTGTAGCTCTCCCCCGTTGGTTAAAACTATATTTATTATTCCAAACCTCACTCCAAATTATAGATAATTTATCAACTCTGTCTTCAACTAATTCATCAATCGTTTTTTGGTATTTATAGAAAGCTTCCATCTGTTCCTTTTTTTCTTTGATGTGGATTATATTCTCCGATATTTGTTTCGTAGTACTCCCTAGAAGTAAAGTACTTTTCCCACGGTTGCAATCAAAACAAGATGTAATTAAATTCTCTACTTCATTTTTTCCACTCTTAATTTTCGGTAAAATATGGTCAACCTCTAAAATTACACTAGGGGGTTTTTGACCACAATATTGGCAGGTAAATTCATCCCTATCAAAAATTAAGAATCTAATCTTTTTACTCAATGATTTTTCTTTAATCATATTATTTCAACCAAAAATCCCTAGCCTATGTGCGCCGATCCGTGAGAATCGATCATAAGCTAGGGGTTGCTGATAAAAATAACTCACGGGCTTGCGCATACTTCCCATTATACCACACCCACCCCTCGTCAATGTTTGAAAGTGGATAAGTAGCAAAAAGTCCCCTTGCGGGAACCTCGTGCCGATCGGGGACACCCCGGTCCAAAGTTAATTTCTTTCCCTAGACCTTCGGTTGCTCGAAGTTTATTGCTAGGGCGGGAGAATTGCATATCCTCGGCACTGGTTCGTGGTAGCTATATCCACGCTACGCCGAGTTTTAGCGTTTAACCATTCTCACTGTGTCTCCTCGTTTAGAATGGCGAGCCAGACTGTTACAACGCAGTCGTGGCAGTAACTCTATCATACCTTAATTTCCTTGATTTTGATATTAAGTTTCTTTTTCATAGTCTTTGTTCAAAGGGGCGGGGTCGGGATCATTGGGAAAAGAGGGTAACTCTATTTCAATTTTTTCCCCGAAAAATCTAACTAGATGGTCATAGACCTTGTCAATATCTTCCAATTTGGATAATTCGGTAGTAGAGTTTTTTCCGAGAACTAATTTTTGTATTCTTCGCCACAGTAATTCTTTGACTAATTTTTCTGTCCAATCTATCTCGGCTGTTTTTTGGAGTACCGCTTGAACCTTGATATTACTATTATTCAAGTGTTCAGCCAGTTGGCGAAAAAATAAATGCAACGCTCGGTTTTGCAATTCTGTCCTCGGCTTGGGTACATACTCCTCCTTGATCCGGTTGATGTAGGCCTCTAGTTTTGGCCTCACTTGCCAAGGGTTATTATTCAATATCTCTTGTAGGTCAGTTTTCAGGGACATTTTGGTTCTTTATTAAATCCAGCCAATCCTCGGAGTGAATAACACACAACCATTGCTTTTTAGGAAAATTATCAAAGTGAATTGCGAGTAAAGGACTATTATGAGCCACACTAGAGTCTCTTGATACTTGTCGCCACGCTTCTTGCAGATTTATTTTCTTGCAAGTTTTAACCTCAATCGTTAAATCAAGTCCATTGGCAATATCTCCTTTCCAAACCGAACCACCAGACATAGAATTACGAAATGCTTTAATCCCGTTTTCCATTAACCAATGAGCAAATTCGTGTTCTCCGCGGTTGCCTTTCTTTTTAGCATTCATAAAAAAGAAAGAAAGTAGATTAAATCTTTGAATCTCAACCGTGCTAATTCACCCATAATACCAATATCTCGACCGTAGGGAATACGAACAAGTTTGATTCCTGCCTCTTGACATAATCTGTCTTTCAAACTATCGTTTCTCTGTTGGTATTTTAATCTTTCTTCTCCATAACAATTTGTTCTGTGTGTTTGACCATCAACTTCAAAAGCTAGATTTAATTTAGGTAAATATAAATCTAACTCAAATCCATACCCTGTTTTGGGATTGATAATTAAATTCCTCGATCTTCGAATAATCTCAATGTTTCCTAATTTTTCTCTTATTTTTCTATATATTAACTCTTCTCCAGCAGATTTTCCTGCCGGTAACATACCTTTATTTCGTCTCAAATTCTTTGTTAAGGTCGGGTACTCGGTAAAGGACTTTCTTGTAGGGTGAGTCAACCAAAAAATACTGGTAGTCTTTGCCGTGTTCCGTTTTGACCCATCGCCCCTCGATTTGCCAGCCGTCATTCACTAACTGGATTTTGGTACTTCTTGTGTTCATCAAGAAACCAATTACGCCATTTAGTGATAAAACCCATAACTTCGTCATTGGTCATCGCGGGCACATCGTACTTAGCGATTAGGTTTATGGCGGCATTGGTGCTACTGAAGAAAGCAATACTTGTTTCTTTCCGGTCTTGGGCTTCTTTGATAAATCCGGCTTTCCTTTCTTGCGCTTGGGCAATACCCGTTCGGGCCATAAATTTAGGTGGGTTTAATTTGCCAACAAGGTTATGGTATTTTCCTTTAGTCGCTAATTCCGCCTCCACTTCGGCCCCGTCAACCGCTAGAGGGTAAATCTCACTGTCAGGCCAAATGCTGGCGGTCAAAGCCCCCTGATTTTCTTGGTTTACGGCCAGACAGGTTTTATAGGTCTTGCCGCTCTGTGAGGTTTTAATTTCAACGCTCGATAATTTATATTTTGCCATAAAGTTTTTCACAACCGGCGCAACCGTCCTCTGGCGAGAGATGACAGTCGTGATCGTCATCTTTCGCGTAAATTGCTTTGTTAATCAACTCCATCGCCTTTAATTGATAATCTAAAATTGGGTCATTCATAGGAATCTAATTTATCTTCTTCGTCGTCGAGGGAAGGTTCTATACCTATTTCAACGAGGGAAAAGTGATCTGATAATGAGTCCATATTAGGTAATTAAAGAAACCACCAAGTGTCCAAGAAAATAGATTAAAGGAATTGCCACGGCCAAAAAGGTCAAGCGGTTAAAAAACTTCTCTCGTTGCTTGTCTAGTTTCCAGTTGTTAATTATGCCGTTCATAAATTCTTATCAATTAAATCCCTAATAATGGCGCTCTCGCTCCCCTTGCGTCCGGCTTTGCCTTCTAATTTCTTGACCTGCTTGGAAGTCAAATAAATCGTCTTTCTAAACCATTTCATAAATTGTTTATCTCCGGTTTACTGGACGGCATCTTGCGATATTTAACGCGGGGGTTGTCGGTAAGCCCAGCCGAGACCAGACTGCCGTTTACTAGCCAGCGCCCTACCGCCCAGAAAACCGGAGACAAATTTATTATTATATTAAACGACCTCCTACCATATTAACAGGTGGTGATATGTCGTCAAGGGGGTAAGTCGTCATAGTGTGGATAACTTTAATTTCATTGACATTTTACCCATAATTTGCTATGCTTGAGTCGCAGGTTAATCCTGACTAGAGCGTTCAAGTGGAACGTAAATAACCACCTAGTTTAAACTCAAAACTAAACTCCCCGTTATTAGGCGGGGAGTTTTTTTATGGAAACTTTTATCTCGCATTGGCACATTTTTTGGGTGGGTAATTTAACCCAATCACATTTAAGACAAGGTTTTAACCGGAGGTTCTGTCGTCTGTTAATTTCGCGCGCCAGAACATCTTTTTTAACTTGCTCTGCTTCGTTAATCGTAATTAGAGTTCCAGCAGATACTTGATTGTTTCCAGTGTTGAGTTCCATCTCTATAGATTTTGAGTGCGCAAAGTACATTATCAGTAGGATTTAGAGGATCACCCAAACAGCCAAAATCAGTCCAGGTCAAATCAATAATCTGGAATAATCCCTTAGCACTTGAATGAGGATTCTGAGCTGTCGGATAATGGCGCGATTCACACCAGGCTATTTTTTGGGCCTGATAACCGTCATACCCGCGAAGCTGGAATTGATAACCAATAAATTCTTTTATCGAACCAAAATACTCGGGTATCTTTTCTACTCTTTGCTCTTGATTACTTTGATATAATTCACCAACATCACCAAGAGACCACCCACTGTCAGGTTCGCCCACTCGGGGAAATGAAAAATAAATAAAGGAGCGGCGAAGACAATGACAGCAGTTAGGCCCTTGAAAAGACCCTTACCGAAACTATATTTTGTCATACTATTGATTATACAACTTTTTTTTGAGTAAAAGTAGCAACCGTCTGAAAGTTATCAACAAGTCTAAATACTGACGCTTTATATTCAAAACGTCAAGGATGAAGTGGTTTTCCCAGTAAGGAGCCAAATCCTCTGCGCCAAAATAACCATTTTCCTTACCAATTGTTTCACCCGTTAATAGCGTGCGTTTAAGTCCAAAATGGAGATGATCGCCAGAAGACATCCCAGTCGAATCGGCGTAACCAATTAACTGACCGGGCAGTATTTTTTGCTTATCAAAGACATTAACGGACAACAAATGCCAGTATAAAAGACAAACGTAGTTATTTCCAATTTGAGGTGTGTCCGATATGACCCTTACACCAACACCTCCGGCATTATCTATTTCACTTTTAGCCCAGCCGATATAGTTTCCAGAATGGTACACTGGTTCTCCTCTGACCGCCGATAGGTCATAGCCATTATGTCCTTTAAGACCAATCGCGGGGTAAAGGTATCTAAATCCCTCACGGCATAAACCAGTGTCATAAACCCCCTCGACTGGGCTTAGGGCATTCTTAGGCACGCAAGCTCGATTGTCACCAAAAAATTGAGTTATTAGGTTGGTTTTTATGGGACGGTAGATTTTCATTTAATAAATTTGATTACAAAGTCTAATGCCACTACAAGCAAGGCCAATCCTCCAGCATAGTAGGCGATTTTTTGTTTTACGACACCTAAGTCGTTCGCTAGGGCAGTTAAATCTTTGCTAATGTGATTGAGATGATTTTCTCTGATTTCTGCAATGTCTTTCCTTAATTGGCCAACTTGTTCTTGCAAAACCGCTATTTTTACTATTGTTTGGTCGTTCATTTGCCACTATTGTCCGCCATTTTTTCCCGCTGTGTTAATTAAATTGACTATTTGCTGTATCACCGCTTGTTGATTTCGCACCTGTGTCCGCAGTTTGTAAACCACCCAAGCGTGGGTGCCAAACAAAGCCACGATCGCCCCTAAAATAAAAATAATTATATAATTTTTTATTGGCATTTTTTCCATAACTCATCCTTGCGCGTTAAATTTTCGCAAATAATTTCCTTGACTGATTGTAACACGGGATCGCCTGTCTGTAAGACGGTTGTCAACCTCGGAGGCAGTTCTCCATCAAAGCAAATCTCGTCATTACTAATACTTGCCTTTTCCTGTCGGCCTCTGGGAAGTTTGGCGGTCAAGCCGTCTAAACTTGATACCAATCGGTAAACCGCCGCTTGTCTCAAAACCCCGCACCAGCCCCTCTCTACTCCACAAATGGGGTCTCTATCCCAATTTTCCATCGAAACCTTAAAACAAGCTAGTTTTGTTTCAGTGGGGGCTAACAAAGCCCCTAAAGCCAAGCCACCAATAGCCAATCCCCCAACCGCTAAACCAATAATGATTAGTTTTGATCTGTCCATATTTGTTTGGCTGAAGTCGAAGCCGTGGCTAAATAGGAAATGTCGGGTGTGTTATTCGGTACGCCTAATCCCGTCCTTGCAACTTTGGTGTCAAGTAAATCCAACGTCGTGAGATAAATATCCGCTCCGGTGGTAACGCAAGTCTGTACCGCTCCGGTTTGGTCGCAAGTTAAAGTCGTGTCCACGGCATTTTTTTGCAGGGTGTAGATAAAGTGTCTCAACACCCCCGGCGTGTTTGAGGTAAAAGCGTAAAGGGCTTGAATACTCACCCCGCCACGGGTGATTTGGTCAATGCCGGTCGCCGCCGTTCCCACATTAGACCGGCCCGACCAAACTTGCCGGTAGTTTGTCGCGGTGCTTTGAGTGTTATCTGATGAGGTTGGGATAGCGTATTGTCCGTCCGTGTCGGCCGTTATGGCGAGAGAGACTGTCGGCGCAATGGTCACGGGGCCACCAGAGGGAACCGATTTGACAGTTATCCGGTCTCCGGCCGCGACGGTCACGGTATTAACAGTATCGGCGCAATCGTTATCAACAAGGATATTTATACTATCCAGTCGGCAAGTGATAGCAGTATCAACCGCATTTTTTCTAACCGTAAAATCATACCAAGCCGTCGCTGGAGTCGTGGTTGCCGGAGCGCCGTTGCCCGCCCACAAACTATGTAGGGTCCCGCTAAAAGGAACAATCATCTGGGCGCGTTGTTCGGTTGAATAAATCGTGCTTGACTCGCCGGAGAGAGTCAGATATTCGGTTAAGGTTGTAGACAGGTTGACGTTGTTGACCGCCCCGCAGTACCAGCTCGTTTTAGGAGACATCGATTGGGAAACTAAAGTCCAGTAAACCGGCGTAGTTGCCGGGCCGCCTGAAGCCGTCGCTCTAAAGTCAACTTCAAAAGCCCGAACCGGCTGATTGGCCGGAATAAACAAATTATCCGACATATCCTCGCCGTAAGTATCGGTGCCGGAAATCGTTACCGAAAAATCAGCGTCGTCTAAATCCGATAAACCGGAAACATTAACATCAAACGTCCAGCTTTTACCCGCCCCCGGAGCGGTGGTTAAAGTTACTTGTAAATGTTTGAAAATCGCGTCCGTCGGCACGTTGCACCAGACCGAAACGCCAGACGCCATAAAATTACTCCCGCCCATAACGATTGCTCTGGTTTGAGAAGTGCTTAAATCTCCCGCGCCGCCGACAAGCGTGCCGCTCATCAAAACTTGTTCCATTCCCAAAGAGGAAACAGGAAACAAAATCAAAAGTAAAATGGCCAGTTTTTTAATCATTGAGGACATATTTTACACGGGCCGGGCCGAAAGTATCTGTTTTAATATGACAATTAAAACATAACGTTGCGCCGTACTCATATATTTTATATATTCAGGGTCTTGCCATTTCTTTTTCATCAAAACACTATTAGCTAAACCAATTTTTCTCTTATGTTCTTCAGTCATTTTGTAATTTTTTTTGATTTATACATCATCCAGCTCATATTCGATATGAATTCTAACCACACCCGGAGTTGAAACAATCGAGTCAATATCCATATTCAAAGGAGCGTCGGCGGCGATTGTCGCGTTGCTGAAAGAAGTTGTCGTTTGAGCGTCGCTGTCACAATCAAGAGAGGTAGATAAAACATCGGTTCCGGCCGTGTTAGGCGTGGTTTCCACCCGTTCATCAAATTGAATTGTTGTCGTGCCTGTGTCAGTCGAGCAAGACACCCTCGTTAAAGTAATCGCCGTGGCAAATTTCCACTGAAGTTTTCCCGAATCGGCGGTCACTGGGGAAGTAATCGCGCCATTTGCCATTTTGTTGTAAAGTTCGTTGTCGGCTTCGATACTGTCACCAGACAGAGTCAAGGAACGTCCAGCCGCTAGATTTGTGTCGGAGGAAATGTCTATCGAGGAAGTTTGAACATAACCACTGGTCGCTTTCAAGAATCCATTAAGGGTAGTTTTTAATCTCGTCTGGCCGTCAACCGCCAAAGCATCAGAGGCGGTGGTCGTGGCGGCCGTCAAATTAAGTAAGTTGGAACCCGAGGAACCGATCCGAGTATTATCGTCTCGGAAAAATATCTCCCCCGCGCCAACTAAAAATATCTCTCGGTTAATGGTTGTGGCGTTGGTGTGTTCGTTGATATAGAGTCCATAGGAATTCGTCAGCGAGCCGGTTACATCAACTAACGGAGTACTCATATACAGTCCATAAAAATTGACAGTGGCACTGTCCTCAATGTCAATTTGGTCAATGTTTATTCCGTATAAATCGTCTATTTCGGCGGTAGATAACCCGTTATCAAAATACTCCCGAATTTGTAACGCGCTGGCTTCATTAACTTGCGAGCCGGTGTTACTCATTTGTACCTCGGCAAAAAGAGCGGCGTTATCCGTCGCGGTCGAGTCGGCGGCGACATTGGTGCCAAACAGCAAAGCGTGAACGGCGGCCAACATTCCGGTTTGCGGATTGATAGTGTTACCTAAGCCAGTTTGGGATTCCAAGGCGTAAAGTTTCCCCGCTCCGGGGGAGTTTTTGGTGCTGGCCAAAATATCAACCGCCACTTTATCTACTCCGGCAATCGTGTCAAAAGAAGCGTCAACGTCTATATGATTACCCGTGGAGGAGGTTGTCGAAGCAAACGCTTGCAGTTGAGTCCAAGTATTAGAGTGGTCAACGTTTAGAGAAGCCACTACAGCTCCCGTGGTCGGTGAAATAGTGAGAGAACCGTCAGAGTTTGAAACCGAATCCACTGCCCCTCCGACTCCGCCCTCGTCCGTGCCGCAGATAAAGACTCCCGAAGCGTCGGTGTCTATCGTGTTACAAGATATTAGTCCATCAACCTCAAGACCTAAAGTTGATTGCAGGCCGGTCGAAACTATCCCGCCGGAGAAAGTCGAAGTAGCGGTGGAAGTATCAAGAATTGACCCACCGGAAATGGTCAATCCAGCGTTAGAGCTTAATCCGGTTGAGCTAAACCCCCCAGAATTGGTCGAGGTCGAGGTAACGCCAATTATCAAAGGCAAACCCAAGTAGGCATTTTCGGTGGCGGCGGTGTCATTGATTTGAAAAGCCGTTGTCGTGGCCGAAGTTCCGACACTAAAGTTAATACTGTTTTGCACTGGGTTAAAAGCAATCGTGTCAGTTGTTGTTTCCCAAAAACGGCCGAAAGTTATTCCGCCAACAACGAGATAAATAAGATCATCGCCGTCAGACCAGAAGCCGGTATTCGCGTCTAAAGCAATTTCTACTTCAGAGTTTGAGGGATTATTTCCTGAAACTAAAAGACTGTCATCGGTTATTGTTAATATGTTGTTACCAACGGCGGTGACAGTAACCGAGGGGACTAATGTATCACCGATAGTTATGGCGTGAGTCGCGCCAGCCGTAAAATATGTCGCACCAGCGTCATCTAGGTTGCTTAAAAAAATCTGACTAGCATTGCTTTGTAAAATAAAATCATCCTCACTGGCGGTTGTGTCGGTTAACTGAAAGGTTGGAGTAGGATTTTGAATTTCAATCGTGTCATCTTTAACCACTAAACCAAACCCAGTGGCAAAATTGGCAATTTCTACTTGGCCGTTAAAAATTGAAGTTGCCGTGCTTGTAGAAATTAGATTAGGAATTGTTATTGTAGGATAAACTCCATTTATTTTAGTCGGGAAGATCCAACTTTGTGTAGTTGAAGTCGCTGACCAGCCAGCTACAAAATCAGCCGAAGTGACAACGGGGAAAGACAAGAAAACAATTAAGCAAATAAAAATAAGGTATTTCATACTCCAAAAATATCAAAATTAGGAGCGATTGATAATGTAACAGTTGTAGTTCCTGTCCAGTTAGCTGTTCCATCGCTGTTGGTTTTTCTCATTGGTCTACCATCTACTACGATAAAATTTGGCTCGACGCTGAAATCAAATGTAGCATTGCTTCCATCAACAGTTCCGGTTGCGGTTAAAACTGGAGCGCCGCCTGAAGCAGACAAAGTTATATCTACCCTCTTATTCGTGTTATCATCTGCGGAACTTAAAGAAACTCCAGTTCCCGCTTTCAAATTCACATCGGTATATCGAGTTAAGACATCTGTCCCATCTACTCGTATCTGGCGGTTAATATTTCCACCACGAGGAATCATCAACAAAATACTATCTTTCCATTTTTCTAAAACAATTAAGACATCTTTCAGTTCTTTTTCAGTTTTAGACTGACCATCATTGAGTCGAGATAATTCATCATCAACCCGACCAGACAGAGTTTTTAGCTTAGTCCGCGTCTCTATTAACTGTTCAAGATAATTTTTTTTTATTTCCGATAGAGCATCTTTGTTGGGTAAATTTTCAATTTTAGAAATGATGTCGTTTCTCAATGATTGGAGATTATATTGAAGTTCGGCAATAGCATTAGAATAATCTTTTATTTCCGCCAATCGAGAGGACAAATCTTTTATTTCATCCTCTAATCCGCCGACTAAAAGTTCCGGTTTGTCAGCCGGACTGATGGTTGCCAACAAACGGCGGAGTCTTTGTTTTTGAAGTTTATTAGGCATTTAAAGCTTCTTTTATAGACTTCCGTATTCCTTCCATTTCTTTTTTAATGTCGTCTTTTATTTCTTTACGCAACTCGTGTATCTTTTTGTCAAAATCGCCTAATTTAGTCTCCATTTCTTTGACCCTAGTATCTTCCACAGACTCTGGGGTTTTTGTCGTTTCTGGTGCAGTTTTGGGCTCTTGGAACGTCCCCTCGACTGGTTTTTCCTCGGTTTGAGGTTCAGTCGGGGCTTGATTAAACCCAAACATCTTTTCTGATAAATAAGTGGCATAAGCCAGAGCCGCCGCCGCTTGGTCGGCGGTCATCCCGCCAGTAGTTTGTTCCTCTGGCGGGGTAATGGCTGTGGGTTGATCTATTTGCGGGGGCATATTATTTATTTTGTTGTTGATCTATAATATCTCCGACTTTTTTAGCTCCGCGTCTGCCGATAAATTCCAATCCTTCACCGGTTCGATATAAAATCTTGCCACCGATTGTCGCCACAGGAGTAATCGCTTTATTCATTATAAACTCCCAGATATTTCTAGTGATTCCTCTAGTGGCCGGATCGTGCATAGATTTTATACCGGCTTTCTCAATGCTTTTGAGATTACCATAATCAATGTAGGCTTGTTTGCCATCTTTACCAACATATTTGTAAATAACTTCACGGGCTTTTCGGGTGGCAATATCTTGAACTCTTTTTAGTGCTCCACCGATAGGTTTTCCTTTATAGACTGATTCCGGCAAAAACTCCGCCCAGGCCTCCTTATATTCTTGCAGTTTAGTTAAACCGATTTTACCAACCTTATTATATGGCTCAACAAAGGCGTCAAACGCTTCCAACATTTGATTTTTCTTTATACCAGTCGTCTCTTTCAAAACTTCTTTTCTGACTAAAGACAAAAAGTTTTTCATTCCTACCTCTCCTTTTACCGCTTGAAGTTTGGGCGCAACAATTCCCGTCCATAAATCATTAGCCGCTCTTTTGGCTTTGACTCCCAGACCCCATTCTGTGCCAGTTAAGCCATAACGGGCAGCGGTTTCGGCGGGAGTTATAGGTGGCAAACCGGTTTCTGTTTCTGCGCGAGTCAAAAGGTTTTTAATTCGACCAAATAGAGTGGGCCGTTGAGCTTCGTATGCTTGCATTATCAAACGAGTGCTTTCTTCAGGGACAACAGTTAAACCATAAGCGGCTTTTCCGGCGCCTTTTAATCCAGTGCCAGCAGTTTCTATCGCTTTGCCAGTAACTCCAATAACTGCCTTAGGAGCTTGACCAGCAAGTTTAAATGATTGTTCTAGTGCTTTTTGGGCCGGTTTTTCTCCCATAAGAGTAAGTAGAATGTTAGCTGAATCAGCAATATCACCCGCCCGTTCAGGATTTTTCTCGGCAAATGCCTGCCACTTTTCAGCAATAGGAGTTAAAATATTAGATAATCCTTCGTTGATTTTGTCCAAAGTTGCCGAGACTTCTGGCTTTGAAGCGAATCTTTGCATAGATTCAATATCAGAAAGCCCCTCAGTAATTCCTCTAAATGGAGCCTCAAAAGCTGTTTCTATAACATTACCGACGGTTCGTAATCCGGCGCGACCGAATTGTTTTAATTGACCTGGTAAGGTTGGTTCTCGATTAGCTTTTTCGGCCTGAATTTGAATATCAGAAACGGTTTTTCTCGATCCCTCAAGATAAGATTCTTTAGCTCCTCTGGCAAAACCACCAAAAAATTGCTGGAAAACATTTTGGGGTTTCTTCGGGGTTGCCCCTGTCGCTGGAGTTGGAGCATTAGCTACCCCAATGGAGTATTTTTTTCTAAAGTCCTGAATTTGTTGTGGGGTAAGCATTTTATTGAATAATAATGGAGATAATATCGTCAACGCTGAAGTCGGGGTTATCTTCGATCATTTGCCTGATCTGTGGATTAAGGGCAATTTTTTGCTCAATGTAAATTCTTTGCAAATCTCTCAAAGAGTTAAGGCTATATGGTGAATAGTCTCCGTATTGGGAAGCCAAACTAGAGTAACGATCATCAAGTGTTATTTCAATGTTCTGTTTTAGTGTTTGGATACCAGCTTCGGTGGCAGATTTCACGCCAGACAGCTTTTTGGACAGAGGAATAAAGCCGAAAAGTTTTGGCGCCTTAGTAGGATTGGGCATAATTCCCTCCAAAACTTCCAAATCGGGGCCATTGAGTACGCCGAGGTTAAAGAATTCTTTTAGGTTAAGCAGGGTTGTTTGATATTTCGTCGCTAATTCACCTTTCTTTTTTCCTGGAAGAGACTGTAAACCATATTTGTGAAATGATTCCTCAAAATCAAGCAAAAACTGGAGGGAATCTTGACTTTTCCTGATTGTTTTGTAGGCATCGTTGCTTACTAACTCTTTATTTATTTTTAATGCTTCTTGGGGTTTTAGTACTACCTTACCGCCAGTATCAACCATAATCGTTCCGTTATCTTCTCTTTCAGCAATTTGGCTGTAAAGATTAGCAATTTGGACTCGTTTGTATTCTAAATCAAGTTGTTCTTCTTCGGTTGGCGGGGCGGGCGGCAAACTAGCCAATCTCTGCAATCCGCCTGACCCTAACCCTAAACTTTGCTCGGCATAAGCCAAGCCGTAAGAGTCGTTACCAATAGCGGCTAACACACCCTGTGGGCCAAAGTTATCAAGAAGTTTCTGATAACTAGCCCGAGCATTATTCTGCATTCGATTTTGATAATCCACCATCTGAAAGCCGAAATTCATCATCCGATCGAAACGGGAATCTAGTTCTTTCCTGTCTTGTGCTTCTAAACCAATCAAAGTATTCACATAATCCGCTTTTTGGTTACGAGTATCTAAAAGGGTGTTGTAGTTTTTTATTAGTTGCTTGTTGCGCGCGTTGGTTAAAGCCAATACTTGACTATCGGTGGCAAACCCACCAGCTTTTGTGACTTCATTACGAATGTCATCTTCCGTGCCCTCGATGACATTCTTCATATTCAATAACTCGGTGTCTAATGACTCCAGACCGGATTCAGCCAAGAGATTTTTGTATTCTTGGGTCAAAGACGTCCTTTGATTTGATGGAGACATATACTCTCTCCAAGTAGTCATCAACTCTTGGAAAAATGGATCAGCCGGAGCCGACGCGGCCGCTAAATCTATCTGGGTTGGCTCTTTAATTTGCGCCTGTGGTGGCAAAGACGAACCAATTGCCTGCCGTGCCGCGCCAGCATCATTTAAATTAACTCCCTGTGGAGCGCCGCGCTGAAATGTCTGACGGTATCTATCTAGGGTTTGGCCAAAACCTTGCAATGTTCCAGTTAATTGCTGACGCTGTTGTGGAGTTAAGGCCCCCAAGTTAGATTGTTGCAATTGAGCGAGAGTCTGCTGAATACCAGCTAGAGGTTGCGCTCCACCAGTGTAAAAAGTAGGGGACACGGTTTGGGGTGAAGGTTGAGACGTATCCACTCCATCAGAAGCACCGCCAGAAATTCCACCTTGCCCCATAGATTGCTCCCCTCCACCAAGTAATTGAATGTAATTCAAATTAAAAGTTTCTTTGGGGTCTCTAACTGTAACCGTCTCGCCGGTATCGAGTCTTTTTAATTGTGTTCCTAGTTTGAATCTCCCATAACCGGTGCCGATTGTCGTATCAAAACCAGCAAACGCCGGGGAATTAGTAATCCCCGATTGCATAAAAGCGTAAGGGTTTTCATTTGACTGCTCCCTTAATTCCCCCTGTGGATATGGGATTCCCGTGCCGACGTAACTGCTTGGATCGTTAGGATTTGGCATATTTTAATTGTATCACGCGGCACCACCCGTGGCGTCCACCCAAGTTGAACCATCCCACCACACAGGTTGTCCTAAAGTAGTATCGAAAAACATTAAACCAGTAATTGAACTCGTCGGACGAGAAGTGGTAATGCCGTTTTGGGTTAAAAATTTTCTGCTGACAGGAGCATACCCTTCCGTCGGTGTATCTGTTGTTTTGTGCGCCGTAAAACTGATTGCCGCCCTAATCTTGTCGCCTATTAATTTTTTTATTTGTTCTTCAGTCATTGACATCTTGATAGTCTATTTCAACCTTTTTGAAAGTCATATTTTTCGTTCCAGTGTTGGTAACTCTTAACGCCAAAGTATAGACCGGTTTGATCGCTGGGTTATACTTACTTCTTTCATCTCCTGCCGTGACTGGTGCTGAACCGACAGTAAAGGTTTTTGTTGAATTAGTAATAACAGTTCCATCTGAACCAATTAAATCGCATTGCCAACCATTATTAGCCACCAATGGCTCGTGATAAAATCTGACCTCTTTAACCAGACTCTTCTTGGAGAAAAGCTGGGTTTGAGTCTCATACACTCCGCCAATAGCTGTGCCAGTTGTCGTTGGGATGTTAAAGAATTTATACAATTTGTAATCAGTTGTTGGGGCTGATGAAGTTTCTAGTGTTGAAAAATACATTTTTCCGTTGCCGACAACATTTCCCGCGTAGCCATTTGAAGATGAGCCAATCACTAAGTTAGAAACGAGTAACTGAAATGGAATACGGACGATATCAGTTTCCGTGTCAGTGGCCGCAAAATTAAATTGACGCCACCAACCATCTGTTACCTCACGATCGAGAGACCCGAAAAGAAATAAAGAACTCTTAAGAACACCGGAAACTGGATCACGTTCGGGAGTGACCCAACCGATGAGATTGCCGTTTGATCCCACCGCGTTTGGTAAAGGCGCTTGAGCTAAAGGCAGTGATAGTATTTTTTCAGTTGGCGCGAAGACGGTCGCCCCGGCAAGATCATAACCAAAAGTGAATTGTCTGGAACCGAAAAGATGACTGGCATTGATGGAAAATGACGGGAACGAAACAAACGAGGTGTAACCAGCATCAGTTCCATTCCAACCAAAAATATACGATTCGGCGTTAGAAAGAAACGTCGTATCTTCTGTTGTCGAAGTTATATCAGGTAAAGCCAAGCGGGATACAACCATTTCTAAATAATTACCGTCTACCGAAGTATCAGTATCTCTGATTTCGGTATTGATGGGAAATTCCGGTGATAATTTAGAATAAGTTGACACTGTTGCCGTTGAATCAATTTCTGCTAATTTAGTGCCGTTGCCAGCATATAACTTACCAGCAAATTGTTTTAACGGTCGTGGAACAGTTTGTGTCCAAGAACCAGCCACCCCCACGACAGTCTCATTTGCTCCGCTAAAATCTATTCTAGTTACGCCTTTATCGTGTCCGATATATATTCTTTCTGTCGCGCCAAAGAAATCCATTGAACCACCTCTGGTGAAAGTCGGCGAACCAGAACTAATTGTCGCCAAAAGAACAGGATTATCATAATTCGGATTGTAGGTTGTTGGGTCATTCACCTGTATCTTGTACAAACGTCCAAGATGTCCGATGGCGTAAACATAAGAAATACCAGACTCGACTCGTTCCTTACCGGCAATGATTAAATCGGTGATAACGGTTCCGCCACTATCTACTCTGGTCGCCGTTTCCATCCAAGTTAAATTAGCGGGCTTGGAAAAAGGATCATAACCGAAAGCCGTGGCGTATTTGGCAAAACCAGAGTTTATATCCCCATTTACGTAACGGGTTAATCGTCCACCGAAATTATTGATAGTTAAAGTAGGCAAAATAGTTGATTACGCATTAAATATAATATTCTGTCACTATAGTAATTCCTGCCGCTCCAGTTCCACCATTCTGTGAACCAGAACCAGAATCGGCTGAAGCCCCTCCCGCTCCACCACCATAGACTCGACCATTACCACCTGTATTATGTTTGCTACCTTTTCCGCCCCCACCATAATGGCTACTACCTCCATCAGCACCCGGTGAACCATTTGTTCCCGAACCCCTCCCACCATCGTTGCCGACAGTGTTTAATTGTCCTCCGCTGCCAGTCCCGCCGGCTCCACCATTACCACTAGCACCAGCGTTCTCCGCGGGATCACCACCACCTCCGCCGGTTGCCGATAAAAGAGAACTCGCTCCAAAAACAGTGGTTCCCCCCGTACTACCAGCCGCCGGAGTTGCCCCAGCCCCTCCACCCCCTCCAGCCCCAATTGTCACATCTTCAGTTGTCCCCAAAAGAGACGCGATAATAATCTCTCTAGCATATCCTCCCCCAGCTCCACCGCCAGCAGTAGCTGTATTCCCAGTTGACTTAGCCCCTCCTCCGCCACCACCCCCGCCCACAACCTCAATAACCGCGTAAGACAAAACGGACGGTTTTGTCCATGTTCCTGTCCCTACAAAAGATGAAACCGTCGGAATGGATGCCGCGCCCCATTTTACTCCTGTATTTTGCGTGGAGTCGGCCACTAGGATTTGATTATTTGAGCCAATGGTTAACTTACTCAAAACACTGGAACTTTGAGCAACCAATAAATCTCCCTTAGCGTAAGAAGTCTGACCGGTGCCGCCTTTATTAGCTGTTTGAACATGTCCACCACCGTCAGACGCGGCCGCCCGGACGTCATACATTAAAGTCCCCGACACGGAAGAAAGAGTGCCGATAAAAGCCTCCAACTTTTCAATCCCGTCATTCTGGGCTGACTCAACGGATGAGTGAGAGGGAGAATTAAGCCGGTCAGTCGCGTTCGGGTCAGTCAAGCTCGATAAAGTACTGGGAAAATTACTCATACTGGTTTGGCAATTTTAGTGTAAACACTGGTAATTGGCTTAGCCACTTTAGTATAAGCTCCCTGATTTACCCCATCATAAAAGACTCCAGAATCGTCGTATTCCAAAGTTGGCTGGTCATATTGTTCTCGACCAATAGGATTAATTATTGTGTAGATACTTGATGTTGGTTTAGCAATTTTAGTGTAAGTAACCATACTCAAAATTCCCATCCAGACCACTGTTGAGTCACGGCCTGAATAGGTTGTTGCGTGCCACGAGCTAAAGTAGAAATATGCTGTTTGACTCTTTCCTCATATTTGGCGTTAAAGGCATTTCCCTCATCTATTTTCCCAAGCGAATAATAATAACTTGAAGCAATCCGCCACCCTAAAACCCGATAATCAAGATTTTCTGGATAAGAAATAGTATCAGATGTGGCCGCGTATTCTGTTGGTTCAAGGTAATAAAATAAACGAATACCGGCAGTATTGGTACTTGTGGGAGTCGGGAATATTTCATACCAGTCCCCGCGATCGTCGAAATAAGGATGACCAGTAGAAGCGTTAGTTCTTAACCACCCAAAAGATTCTCCATTAGGTAAATTAGAGACATCAACTTGTTGAGCGCGAATATAATCTTGCCCTACACTTCCGCTATAGTTAAGTTCAATTGCCTTTAACCACCAGCAGTCAACTGGATAAAGGTATGTTCCAGTATCAGCCGTCATATCAATGGTCGCCTCTTGAATTTGAGCGGCGTCCACACCCGCCTCGATTAATCGTCGCCGAAAATCCAATAGTGCTTCGTTCGCCCAAATAATTCCGTTAGTGTCAGTCAATCCGTTGCTATCGGTTGTAGCTTGGGCTCTTGAAAATGTCAGGACGTTCGCGAGTGTAGCCATTTTAATTTTAATTTACTTAGCCCTACCCCCCACAGTGGGGGCAGAGAAAATAAACTAATTACGCGCCGGTAAACGCACTTTCAGCTCTAACAATTCTCACGTAACCTAAAGCATCCTCGAATCGAGTCACACCCAGAGTGACCTTACCCGAAATCGAATTGTAAAGGTTAAGCGGATTATTGGAATCTGGTGTATTTACTAGCATCGCCTGTGGTTCTTGGAAGAAACCCCAGCCGAACGAATCTTTACCCAAGAACGTAGTCGGCATAACCGGCACGGTTGAGTTAAAGTAATTCTGCCAAGCGGTTTCCAAATAACGCACACCACGAAAGTCTCGCATTTTACCTTCTCTTAAATCACCAACATTAGTGTAACGACCGACATCTACCCACGATCCAGTCGCGGTAGAAGTCATCATGTCATACATAGCGGTTGGATGAATCAGACCAGCGTAATATCCTCCCTCAAACGGCGTTAAACCAGCAGCGTTAGAAGCTCGTAAGAGCATTACCGCTCGGTTAGCGTCAGCTTGAGTAAGGAGATCGCCCGCCGCCAAGTTGGCCCGGGCAGTTTTACCGCCAGCGTAGATTACGCCGTTAGAACCAGCATTGACCACGTATTGAATGGCTGAATCCACCAAACGAGCCAAAGCGTTACGCACTTCCGCCGAGGCATTGTCAATTACCTCGATCGCGGAATTTCTAACCAAAAGATCAGATACGGCCACAAGAATACCGTATTGTGCGGGGCCAGAACTATAGGAAGTCGAACCCCAAGTGACTGATGTTGGATTGGTTCCCTCCGTGATAGGAGCGACACCAACAGTTGAAGACATCGGCCAGCCACGAGCGTCGGAAGCTTCACCGCCTAAAATCGAAGCTCCCGCGCCCCAAACCGAACCAATAATGATACTTGGTGCGCCAATTTGGCCAGTGCTTGACGAACGAGCCAAGACCGGTAACTGGTTAGGTTGAGGAAAGAGCAAACGATCAAAGCCTCTTGGCACATCCTTGCGTTTGCCAAGACGGGCGTATTGCAAATCCGGCTCCAACACTCTCACGATGTCCGTGATATATGAAGTCAGGAGAGCTGATGTGTTTGTGCTCGCACCACCCCAACCTGTACCTCTAGTTGTAGTTGCCATTTTTTTAATGGCTCAATGACAAGTTAATTTTTACTCAAAATATTGATTCCCTCTTTCTCCATTTTTACTAAAGCATCGCGCTTTTCGTCTACCGTCATCTCACCTAAACCCTTATCAGATTGTTCGGTAATCGCCGTACTGGCGGAACCTCCAGCGACATTATCTGGTAGTGGTGCGGATGGCGCAATTGGTGCCTGCAGTTTTCCCTCTTTAGCCAGAATTGCTAGAGTCGCGTCCTCGGCTGAATATCCCGCGTTAACTTTTTCAAGAATTTTATCCTGGAAAGCAGTTGCGTTTGGATATTGCGACGATAGTTTGGAGAAATCTCGGAAGAAATCTCTTTCTTTTTCGGCCTTAAGACGATTTTCCTCTTCCGTTTTTACCTTAGCGAGAGCATCGTCTTTTTCTTTGGCCGTTGACTTAACTTTGTCAGAGAGCTGTTGAAATCTATTCTTAGTTTTTAATGCTTCATCTTGATTATCGAGATCAAGATCTAATTCTTCGTTTTCACTCATAAATTATCTGCCTGTACAATCCCGTAGACGGCGAACCCTACGTGGAGAATAATTGGTAATTGACACGATTACCGCGGAGTTATAAGGAAACCTTGAACCGTTCCAAATGTTTAGTTGAACATTCGGTTGTATTACACCATGCTACCAATACTCCCGGCTGATAGGGATGTTCTGCCACGTTAAGCACTGACATTCGTATTACTTCCTCCGGGTCTTTTTCTCGTGGGCAATAAACACATCTTAAGTCCATTCCCCGATAATGAGAGCAGAGTTTGTATTGTAAGTGCCCGGGCATTTTTGGATCAACAACCCCACAGAATTCACATTGCCCCCCCCGAATTGCGGGAAAACGACGTGAATATGGCACGGTTTCTGCTCCCTGTCGTTCAAGTCTCATATTTCTCGGTAAACCCGAGTCCGGTATCTGCGCAACATTGGGCGCAGTCCCCGAAGCAGTTTGTTTATTCATCTTGTTTTATTTTATCTAACTGGTTTTTAAGGAACCTTGCAAACGTGACCAAATCAGAATAACGTCTAGCCCATTTCCACTCACCCTGCAAGCGATAAATTTCTTTTTCATTTATATCTTTGCGAGCTTCTAAAAGGAGTAAACGATTGACTCGTTTTTCTTCTCTATCAAAATGTAACTCCTGAAACGTCTGCCAGTCTCTATTCTGTAAAAGACCATCGATCGCTCCAATAATCCTCGTTAACCTAATTTGCTCCTCTTCGATTTCCGGCCTTTTTTCTTTGACTTTTTGGCCAAGTAATTCATTGGGTGATTCATCGTTCATTTAAGCCGTTGCCGACTGACTATTAACTTTGACCTGAACTCGCTCGTTGAGAATGCTAGTGACGGCGGCGGTGTAACGCAGGAAAATACGATTTTGCGGGCCGAGAATGGGTAAACCGTTAAACTCTTTTTGAGCCAACGTTGAAGCGGCTGCCGTACCGGTAGTGCTCAATACACTGACAGCCGTTCCAGTGCCGACAGATGCTACCCCGTAGGTTGCTCTTATCCCCATACCGGTCACAGGAATAGATAACCATTCGGCTGTCGTATTGTTAGCGTTAGAAACGATGCTCGTCCTGGCGACATCATAGTAAGTCGTCCCACCATCATCAGAGGTCTGAAATACTGCTGACACACCACCGCCAAGAACGGAAGCGGTCAATTTAACCACGACATTATCCGTATCTTGGGGAATAGTAAAAGTGTTAGCCACCCCGCCAGCAGTTGAAGCTGGGCCAGTGGCGTTTATCGTATCATTGTTTACATCAAGAACTGTTCTTAAAGGTAATCTGATTGCCATTTGATTATTAACTTAATTTGTAATTCGACCTAATTAAACATTTCTTTTTCGGCGGCATTGCGTAGCATGGTTTTTGAACGCTTGGCCTCCTTTGCCATATTTCTCTGCTTTTGGGTTTGGATTTCATCCAAACCTCGGGCAATGGCTCTCCCTTGTTCCACTAATTTATTTTCGGCTATAATTTTTTGCGATTCCATTTTTTCCAACTTTTTTCATCACTTTTACCATTTTCTTATCGCTCATCATCTTTCCCCCTTTCATTTTATGCATTGATTCTTTTAATGATTTCATTGATTTTTTCTCTTAATTCGCAAATATCAGCTCGATCATAAGAATTAGTAATTTCTGCGATTTTTTTAAAAGTTGCAATATTGGGGGTAGCTATGGGTTCAGACGGAACATCATCACCAGTATACACCACTTTTTCTTCTTTACCCCCACCATAATTTCCCTTCGTGTTAACTGATTTTGTTTTTTTCCTTAACATATTTAGTATTGGGTTGTCATAACACTAGCGGAACTAATATGAACCTTTACCGCGCAAGTGTTGTATAGACCTAATTGTTTATTAAGACCTACTATACTTGAAACTGCCCCAGTGTTAACTGGAACCACAAATCTCCTCAATGCACCCGCCGGCACGTGATGGTCAAAATTGGCTGTGCCGGCGGCACTAATTACACTCGCTGACCCCCATTTGAGAACTGCTCCTTGACCACCAATCGCCGCTACCTCCAAACTGGTAGTATTGTCGTCAAAGGTAATCACGGAGGAAGCCGTCGGCACCCCCACATTAGTGGCCAACGCGGTGAAAGGAGTTGGGAATTCTTGCATCGCGTTTCTATTCCTGTCTACTGGCAATTGTTTTGCGTAACTCATTTTTGATTATTATTTTTAATTTCTGTTTTTAATGGGCTGGCGGACGCGAGAGGCGATCGTCTTTCGGCTCCAACGTCAATCTGCCCAGGAATTTCTGACCCCATCATTGTTTGTTGCGCCATTACGGCCCGCTTCTGTTCTGCCAAAAGGTTTTCGTGAGCAAATATATGCACCCACGCGGCCCAAGTTTTTGGCGTTACTGATTGATGGATATAAATATGCGTTTCGTGGTCATCAGTTTCTGACACGTCAGGCATTGAGTTCTTCTTTAACTCCTCATTTTCCTGATCGGCTTTCATCTCATCAATTGTCTTGGGAAGTATAACATCAACTAACGATGGATCTTGCAGGAAAAGGGGAAAGAAAACATGCTTATTAAAGTTTCGCATACCATTAGGTTCGAGTGTAGTCACAAGTTGTGGATAAAGTTGCATAAAATCTCGACGTTTTACTAAATCCTTGTATTCCGCCTCTTTCGCTGAATAAACCATTACGCCAGGCGGGAAGTCAGTATTGAAATCTTCAAGATTAACCATCTTAGAATCTACACCTCTAACGCCGACAACATTAGCCATTTTCTCTTTTAGTTCTTTGCTATGTCTAGCATAACGATGGAACCAGTGAGACCAAAACTCCGCCTCACCGAATTGTAACACTTTACTTTGTAATGATTGAGCTAAATCATTCAACTGTTGCTCAATTGCCACTTCGGTCGCTGTTTCCCGTGCCCCTTTATCCGGTTGTAGAGCTGTCCCTGTTCCGACCGGCTCGTTAGCTTCTTGAGTCAAAGACTGGATAAAGTTAATCAAGTCCGGTGACATTGAGGACGCCTTTTGAATTGGCCCCATCGCCAAGTTACCGTCCCCCATAACTGGAATATGCTGGTTAATCTGTCGTGAGAAAAATTGAGCAATGTCTTTCACCCGATCAGGATCATACCAATAAAGAGGATTAGCTTGATCCTTAGCGGCAACATAGGCAAGATTCAGCAATACACTTTTAGCTCGATGTTTATCTTCCAATAAATCTGCTACGGAAAAAGGCACTGATGAGTGCGGTTCACGGAAAGCCTCTTTAACCACAATTGGCCATCTAGAACCGGTATCAATTATTTCACCATTAGGAGCAACAATTTTTTCTCCATCATCTAAATCAAGTTCCTGTTCGAAAATTATTTTAGCGCTATGCTTATCTGTCCAGTAAATAGACCTTTTACCTTTATCATTATAACCGAAGAACTCAAGGATCTGATAGACATCATCATCCGCTGGTTCCTGTGGTGGCTCAACGCCGTCTCGTGCTTGATCGACACGAGTTTTGTACATCCACAAATAAGGATCAACTCCACCCGGCAAATCGGTTGCCTTGTTAATTCCCTTTAAAACTTTAGCCTTGATTAGTGCCTCAATTTCCCATTTGTCTTTTGTTATCCATTTCCAATAATACCGCCACTTTTGAGGATCATCGAAATACGGATCGTAACCAAACACTAATGGATTGATTACGTGTGGTTGCATAATTTTTCGTTTCTTGTCAAAACGTAATGTCTCTACATACCCACGACCAAAGAACAGCGTATCCCAGCACCAATCGTAATCGAGTTTCGCTTTACCCATTTCTAAATAATCGGATTGAGCCAAGAGGTTGTAAGAATTTATTTGTTCCTGCGCAATCCCTTGAGATGGTAAAAACTTAACTTGGAGTTTATCATCATAGAGAGCTGATAAAACTCGATTAAACAATGTTAAAAGCAACGTTGAGGAAATATATTGATCTCCACGCCTTATATTGCTTAACAGTGCGAGTTGTTGAGATTGCCGTTTCTTTTTGGCCTGAAGAAAACTAAAACTTTCCTCGTATTTATCAGCTATGTATTGCGGTGTCATTTGAAATAAGTTCGGTTAGAGTTTTGGGCTTTGAAGTAAGAAGCTGGCCTCGGGCGGGGGTCGCCGGCACGACGATCACATAATGCGACCGATTTTTTGCCATCATCAGACGCGGACTTGTTTCAGAATAAATCTTCCAACCGTCTTGCCATAATTGTACCTCAATTTGTTTGATATGAGAATTAAAGAGTTCCTGCGCTGTTGGCGTTTTTGTTTTAAACGATTCGGGGTTAGGTCTAAAATAGAAATGCCGGAGAGTTACAGCAACTCCATCACCAGTATCATCTTCCAATTTAACATTAGACTCGGCGGCAAGAGTCTTTACCTCCCATTGGTCGTTGACCGTCAAGTCCACCGGCTTTTCAGTCTTTCTATTTAAAATTTTTCCCTCTTTCTTTTTCTTAGACATTTTTATCTTGCCAAGTATCCATCGTCCAATCGTAAAACTGGCCACCACGTGTCTTTATCTGCTTATCGGTCTGCAAGGCGGTATCGCTGATGGACATGGTCAATACCGCCGCGTCCACGCAATTAGGCGACATAATCCCCCCCCTTAAAAGTTCCTCCTTGGGCTGAATAATAATTTTACCATCCCGATTTTTGTATTTAACATTCTCAAATTCGTTCCACCCATAATTAGCCAGAAGTCGACCGCCGGATAACACCCATTTACGCTCACGCCAGTGCCATTCCGCTTTTAGATTAGAGAACATATCCTCTTCTGATCTTTCACCAAAGGAAACTCCACGGACAGAATAACCAAGCTCTTTAAGTCTATCATACACACCCTGACCAATTCCGGTTTTGTCAATCACAATCAGATCGGCTTTATAATCCCTGTGTTTATCCATCGCTACCCCCACTAAGTCCATAGTATCGGCCATTTTTTGATTAAAAACAATCTCTTGGAGATTTCCGCTTTTAAGTACCATCGCTGAGTTATCCCCACCCGCGGCTGGATCAATTCCTAAAATTATGTAGCCAGAGTGTTGCCCTTGCTGGACTAAACAAGATTGTAGTTCTCTATCCGTTAACAACCTAGTATAACCTTTTTCATCCACTCCCTCATCAAAGGCATCCCAGTTACCCTCTAAATACGCTCGACGTTGAACTTCGGGTAAAGATTCAAGAGACTTATAATACTCCTGCGGTAAATAAGGATTATCAGTTGGCAACGCTGGCACGTAAACAAATTCGTATTGTTCTTTTTCTTCCGGTGGAAACAATCTTTTCACCCATATATTTTTTACCCACGCTTCGCCGATTGGATTGCAAGCGGCCAAAAATCTGACATCGGGTATTCCTTCCCAACGCAAGCGTTTGCGTAATTCACGAAAAGTGGTAACTGGATTACGGTTTATCTCATCTACTCCCATCGCCGCGAATTCTACAGACAAATACTTTTCGGGATCATCTAGATTTCTAAAGGCAATAATCCCGTTTCCATATTCCGATGCCAAAGTAAATTCGTGTTTAGCTTCATTAAATCTCCCCAACCACGTTGGAAATTCAAACTTTATCTTGGTGAGGTGTCGATCATTCAGTGACACGTAATCTTCACAAAACAAACCGGCTCTTATTCCTCTTTTTTTATATTTAGAAAAGAACTTTATCAACCAATATACCATCATCCACCTTAACCAATGACTTTTGCCTGAACCCAAACTACCTCCGTACAAAACAAATTTAAATCTCTTAGACGCCAGTTGAGCTTCCAACTGTTTAGGAAGAAAATGCGATAATTCAGAAAATTTAAGCTTTTCCTCCGTCGACTCCTTTGATTTTTCCGGCGTTACGACTGGCATAAAATACTTTTTTCGCTCTAGGGCCATATTGCTTTTTCATCCCTGACATTATTTTTTTACCTTTTTTCGTTAATGGCATATTTATTCGTCTATACTAATTACTTTACTAATAATTTCACCAAGATCAGTCGGTTGCACCACTTTGCCGTCCATTCGGTCTAGTATTTCCTTGACTAATACATCCGACTTGGTTATGGCTCTTAACACAGTGGCTTTTCTTAGTTTATCCGCGTAAGTCTCACCATCACTGGCGGTGGTCATTAGGAACTCTCTGATCTTGGTGGTCATTGATAAAGTTCCAGCCACCTTTCCTTTCGGGTTGCCTGATACACCTTTCTTAAATTGTTTGTCCACTGGTGGTTGTTTATACGGCATATCCCTGATTATTCCCTACAGTATATCACAACTTTACCGCTTTGTCGTTAGCTCGCATTAGATACCTGTCTATTAGGACAAGTTTTCAATAAGAAGTCAATATCATTACCAACTCTCCCGCATGTCATACAAGGACAACGGTAGTATTCTTGATCCTTTTTTTGGTAGTTTTTTAGCGGTTTTGTCATAGTCCTATACTACCAAAAATAATTCATTTGTCAAGCTCTTAAAGACAAAGATGTTGATATTTTTCTTTATTATCTTTTAACCACTGCGGCCAATCACTTTCGTCAATTTTATATCCAAAATCTCGTCCGAGAAAATCTTTATTTTGCTCGATATTTTCCTGTAAATGTTCCTGCACCCAGTCTGTATTGTAACTCTCTTTAGTGTAAGAGTCATCCAGTTTTCTCTTCACTTCTTCATAGCCACCCATTGAGGTAAAGTGCCAACCGCCAACCTGGGTCAATTCAGTATTACTTCTAAGGTGATTCAAACATTTATTCTTAACATTCTTGTAAGATCCGATAAAAGTTCCTCTAAATATCTCACTCGAACGATTGTTTAGATAATAACTATAAACTTTCAATAGTATTTTGCTTGGTTTAATTACGAATTCAACCATCGGATTCCATATCTCATCTACATCCCCAATGAAACAAGTATCATCATCTTTTAGATGAGTGAGGGCTTTCTTGATGTTTTCTTTCTGCAAAAATTCGTGCTTCCAGTGGGTGGCACCTTTAGTGTTAGGTGAACCCTCGGCCAGAGCGACTTCTTCTGGTGAATAGTTCTCATCTATCACAAAGTATTTTATTTTCGGCCAAAATTGCTTAAATCTTTCTTTCTGTTGTTCATAGTATAAAGGCTTAACTCGGCCACTAAAAGTGGTTGGAGCTTCTACAATTATAAACTGATCCACATAATCGTTCAAGACATTCAAGTGGATTTCTAGTAAATCCTGTTCGCCATTATAACTCATGCAATCGATAATTTTATTCATGTTTAGCATTGCCACATAAGGTAATAACTCCGCTCGGCACACTGGGCCTCACCTGGCAATTGCTTATAAGGCAAAAAACTTCTCATGTGATCATAGTAATCGCGAGCGTACTTGTGAACCGTCTCTTTGGTCAAGATGTAGTTTCCGCCTGGAGCAAAAGGGATATACGCTGGTTTATCTAAATGAAAAATATCAGCCCAATCATTCCACGATTCGATATATTTAGGCAAATGAGAATTCAAAAACCAAGAATCGTTCCGCTCGTGATAAATTCCACCTTTGTAATAGTTTACCGCGCCGTACATATCGGAGTAAATTTTATGATTTTGAGTTAGAAGTGGAGTAAAAGTTTTGTTGTTTTTCACCATCTCGAATTCTTTTTCGGTTATATACTTGAATAAATTTGTTTTTCCCCAAAGGAAAACTTCCGGCAAATTAAAATAATTATCCACCAGATAAGAAAGTTTATCATAATCCACGTTACCCACGTTGGTAGTCTTAATTATCCGTTCCTTAGGGAAATCATCTAACCAATGTTCCCCCACATCACTCCGGTCATAGACTAAATAATCAAAATCATAATCTTTAAGCCAAGCGGGAGTATAATTGTAGTTTACCAAAATTGCGGGCATCATTTTCATACATAAAAAAAGCGGCGATAAAAATTCTGCGGGAGTGACCAGACCTTTGTGTTCCTACGGCCCCAAAATCTTGGCGCCACAGTCAGTCCTTTGTTTAGCCACCTCGGTAAAATAAAGAATGAGGAATTAGCTATAATCGCGTACTTAGCATAGCGACAGCTTCTCCAGTTTATTCCTATATCGTGAATTACCTCAAAATCAGGGAAGAACCGCTTGGCTAATGGCCTATCGTCTGTATGGACTTGAAATCTCATATTAGGGTTTATTCCTCGCATCATTTTAATTCCCTCGTCCCAATAATCTTTTGTAAGAAATAAGTCAGGATAAACAGAGAACTCACCGCCCCTAAAGCCAATAACGCATAAATCATCCGGCATTTCTAAAGGTTCTACTTTAAGCCACTCGTCTATTTCTTTTTCTCGGTGTTCCCAATATCTCTCGTCTTGGAACTCGCCATCTATTAAAGTATCGTCTTCTATAAACTTAAATTCAGGATCGTAACTTCTAACATCCACGGCATTTTCTACCACCTTTTTCTCTGCCCAAAACCTACCTTGGTAAGGCATTATATCGGCTAGACTTAACAACCTACTCTCATCAAAGTTAATGAACGACTTTCCTTTGAATCCATGCTCTTTACCAGAACCATCTTCTTGATAAAACATGCCCCAATCTACTCCCAAATCAGTCGCCCTAACTCTAGTCGCTATATAGCGATGGAGCTGATTGCCCAATCCTGAACCTTGATGAAAAATACCGCAAATCATAAATACTTATGGAAGCCAAATGTATTGTTATCAACACGTTCAGGAATAGGTAACTCCCTTGAAAATCTCATGGCCACATCAAGAGGAGCGTATTTTATCCCATAGTTCTCCAAAATATCTCTCCAATGCACACAAAGTGCACCATCTTCATGCCAAAAACCGGTACCCATATCAGTAAATTCCAATCCTAAAACAATCGGCGCTCTTAACAATCTTCTGCTTCTAAACGAAAACCCACCATTACCAACTCTCACCTCTATTCCATCTTTGGTAAAATACGTTTTAGGGGGCCACGGAGCACCAATATAATCATATTTCAAAAACTCATTAGTCCATCGAGACGAATCAGTAATATATCCATCATTCTGAACCAATAATACATAATCCGAACCAATAAATTGCCATAATTTCATCGCGACAAATTCATTGTATTGCCTGTAGTCTAACTTATCTATTTTAATTACCTGAATGCCGTCCGCCTTAACATCTTCATGGGTGAATAGCATCGACCGAGAAAAATTAAACTGGGTATGACTTCTTTTCATTACCTCAATGGTTTCTGGAACTTTTGTGCAAGCCACAGCCACTAAATCTATAGTTGGAATTGGAACACACCAAGAACTATCAGGGGCAACTGTTATATTTAATAATCCCTCTTCTTCCGTTAAAATCTTATTTATAAAAGGTAAAACGTAATCGTGCCCTGATAAAATTCCACCTGGTTTTATTTTTGGTCTCCAGGTTCTAATATCCATTCTAACACTGTCCTCATCATGTTCAGCATCAATATAAACAGCGTCTAATGACCCATCAGGAAAATCTTTAGCCGCTTCCACACTTGTTTTTTTAATTTTAACTATATTGGGGACATCTTTGGTTCGAGCAATAAACATTCTTTCTGCTTCTATAAACATCTGGTCATGTTCTGCTATCCTTCCTTCTGATGGAACTTTATAATCATAACAATCAACGCTATAAACTGTTTCCACGCAACCAGCAAACAATAATGTCGAAATACCTTCTAGGGAACCAACCTCGACCATCTTAAAATGAGGTTTGTAAAATTGCTTCACCAAAGAATATAATCCTTTAACACTATTGTGATCACTAAACGCTATTCGACTCATCCGTGGCATTGCAAAAAGTGTAGTTAAATCAATTCTCATTTTATTTCCAATAACGATACATTCCCTTGTCTATCTCATAGTTCATTTCTTTAACTTCCCTCGGAGGTTGTTTTATCGCCCAAGTAAACATTTCTCTCACAGTTTCCATCAAAATAGTTTCATCCCTAAAATCAAGTAATTTTTTAGCTTTCTCATGACTACAATAGGCGTTTTTTACTTCTTGTCTGGCTTCTAAATGTTCTATGGCCGGAGAATAACCAAACTCTTTAGACACTGCTTGCATTATTTGGGCCGCTTCATTAAGCGTATACTCCTTATCCGATCCCAAATTAAATATCTCGCCGGAAAATTGGGTCATTACTTTTTCCATGGTTGGCAAACAAAATTTGATATCCGAAAAAGCCCGCTTTTGTTCGCCATCACCAAAAATCACAATTGATTTTCCAACTAGGACATTTCTAATCCAAATCCCGATCACATTCCTATATTTATCCCAGATATTTTGATAAATGCCTATAACATTATGGGGGCGAAAAATTATATAGTCTAGGCCAAATTGGCTTTTCGCTTGGCGTAAATCCATTTCCACGGCATATTTTGAAATACCATAAGGGTCTTCAGGATGAGGAATTTGTTCTTCAGTAAAAGGCGGGTTGCCGATTCCATATACCGCCATGGATGAAGTAAATATAATCTTCTTTATGCTATTTTTTATACACTCGTTTATAACATTAATGGAACAAACTAAATTATTCTGATAGTTAAAATTTCGGATAAAAGGAGAAAGCCCTTCGGCGGCGTAAGCGGCAAAATGGTAAACATAGTCGGGTTTAACATCAATAAATAATTTTGCCAGCTCATCTCGATCACTCAAGTCTAATTCATAAAAAGTTATCATTGACGGAATAAAATCTCGATAACCACCTGAAAGATCATCAACGCCAAAAACTTGATAACCCTTATCAGCTAAATAAGCTGAAAAATGAGAACCAATTAATCCCGCTACGCCAGTGATCAAAACTTTAGGCATAAAAGGATTTAACTTTTTGGATAATAAAATTCTGCTGTTCGTCTGTCAATGCCGAATGCACCGGTAAAGAAAGAAGTTTGGGCCAAATCTCGTCAGTTACTGGTAAAGGATTTTTCTTGGCTTTTTTCCAATAAGTCATCTCGCTTAACGGTTTGAAATGCACCGAAGTATGAATGCCGTTCTGGGCTAAATGAGTCGCCAGCCCATCTCGGTTTTGAAACTTCGGCGTATAATATTGAACAGTATGTGAGGGCGTAGGCGTCTCAAACCAATTGTGGCCACCAAAGGCTAAATTGTATCTTCTTTCAATATATCGCCGTCTCTCATTTGTCGTTTCAAGTCGCCGTAGTTGCCCCAATCCGATCACCGCCGTCAAATCAATCATGTAAGCCTTAATACCGGAAGTCTTAATATCATAATCCCAAGTGTAAACGCCCTCATTGACTCGTTCATAAGTCATTTTTTCCACCCCCAACCAGTAAAGAGAGCGAAGTTTTTTATAGATACTTTCATCGTTTGTCGTAATCATTCCGCCATCACCAACCGGCAAAGTTTTAACTCCTTGAAAACTCCAAACAGTTATATCAGCGTATTTACCCGCCCCTGGGGTGTAACAAGCATGTGCCGCGTCTTCGATTACTAGACCATCAAATTTGCGTTTTAAGGCCTGTATATCGGCCAACCTGCCATGAGAGTCAACAGCGATGATTGCTTTCGTTTTAGGGGTAATTTCGACGCTTCCAGGGTCTATACAATAGGTAATTGGGTCAATATCGGCAAAAATAACCTCCATTCCGTTCCATTCGCCGACAATCGCGTCCGAGACAAAGGTAAAAGCCGGGGTAATTAACTCACCACCTTTAATATCGTAAACCTTCAAACACAAATCTAAAGCCGAAGTCGCAGAGTTACAAGCCACGGCATATTTTGCCCCGACATATTCAGCAAACTTTTCCTCAAATTCCTTAGTTTTATCTCCATTAATCCACCAACCACTATCAATTACCGTCAGAAGTTCTTTCTTGGTTTGGTCATCCATTGTCGGCTCAAGCAAATTGATTCTTTTCATTTTGGTCTAGCCAATTTACGATAAGGTTCATAATCAGTCGCTTCATAATCTCCGATCCGGCTTTCGGCTAAGACTGAAGGTTCTTCGGCGATAAAAAGATGGGCAAAGCCAGCCGGAATTAAAATCGAATTACTTTCAATCATAATTCTTTCAGTCTCAATCTCATTCACCACATCTCTAATTTTTACGTTTAATTTACCAGCTAAACAGATATGCCACTGATTAGTTTTATGATAATGACCGCCACGGGCGATACCCTCTTCATTGAAAGTAACAATGATATGCTGACGGTTACCAATCTTATAACCGTAAATATCTCCACGATTATCTGAATTTATTTTTTCTATTTTCATAGCCATTGTTTTATTGTATACCTATTGATGTTATAATGTCCATTATGGATAAAAAAGAACATCATAGACTTTGGAAAAGACAATGGAGAAGGAATAATCCTGATAAGGTTCTGGCTCAGAGAACCAAACATTCTGCCTACATGCGAGAATATTTTAAAACCTACTATCCTAAAAATAGAGAGAAAATATCCAAAAGACAAAAAGAGATAAGAATAAGTAGGTTGCAATTTGTTATTAACTTTTTTGGTGGTAAATGTGTTCATTGTGGTTTTAGGGATATTCGAGCTTTGCAGATGGATCATACTCATGGACGAAACGGAGAAAGACGACTTGGAAATATAGACTCTAGATACTCTTTTGTTAAAAACTTTCCCGAAGAAGCAAAAATTAAATACCAACTTCTTTGTGCTAACTGCAATTTTATTAAGAGGGTTGAAAATAGTGAACATAAAAAATCTAAACATATCTAAAGCCAATTTTGATGAGCTAACGTCCATTCCACTGTTCGACGCAGTGAAATATCAAAATCATGCGGTGGCCGCCAACCCAAAGCCGCCAGCTTGGAACCGTCCAATGAGTAACGCTTGTCGTGGCCCGGCCGATCTTTCGGAAAGTCAACTAATTTATAATCCAACGGCTTGCCAATTATTTCCGCCACCATTTTTGCTAGATCAAGATTATTCAACTCAATCTCGCCCACCACGTTATAACGATCAGGTTTCGTTATTTCATCTTCCTTATAAATCTTCGGCGGTAATCTTGTAATGATAAAAAGTAAAGCATCAGCCGCGTTGCGAGCGTGAATGTAGAATCTAGAACCAATACCGTTATGTTTTCCGTGAATAGTTACTTGCTCACCATTATTTATTTTCCTTATCAATTGGGCGACATATTTTTCGGAATCCTGCGTCTGGCCGATAAGATTCATCGTATTGGTAATGATTACCGGCACACCATAAGTCCGCCAATAGGCAACTGCAATCGCTTCTTGTGCCGCCTTACTGGCACTGTAAGGATTAGATGGCACGATACTAGACCATTCTTTGTAATTCACTCCTTCAGGGGCTACGCCAAAAACTTCATCGGTACTAAATTGTAAAAACAATTTCGGTTTCAACTCTCGTGCCAACTCAAGCATATTCAAAACCAACCAGACATTATTCTGAATCAAAGTTACTGGTTCTTGAATCGAACGATTAACATGAGAATCCGAAGCAATATTTAAAATATAATCTATAGGGCCTAATTCTTTTTTAGTCCTTTCGGTCAAAGGTGAAATCAGATCATGAGTAATTATTTTCACCCTAGGATCATACCCACCGGCCAAGGCGTTTCTAACTCTTTCGGGTGTTCCCTTATGTCGCCACGAACAAATACAAATAAACTCCCAGCCAGTATTAAGTAACAAGTGTCTTAACAAATGCGATCCAAAGAATCCTGAAGCCCCTGTGAGTAAAACTTTTTTCATTGATATTTATTTAATAAATAATCTTGTTCTCTAATTTTAATTTCATCAGATAAAATGTTAGTAACTTGATGATCACCTTGATAAATCACAACACCCAGACTATCAAGAATTACCGGTCTTCCGTATTTTTTGTAGTAACGCATATAGAGGTCACAGTCGAGTAACCAAGTTAAAGTTTCGTCAAATGGTAATGACTCATCATTTCTAATTGTCAATACCGAGGGAGAACCGATAGTATTATTACCAGTATAAATTTTATCGTTAAAGCTGGCGTAATAAGGATTAAATAATTCTTCTCCATCTACAGTATGGGCACAACCAGTCACCAACCAATAACTATCTTTCCTGAACTTCTTGTTTATCTCCCACAAAGCGTCATTACCCAACAGATAATCATCAAGATAAAGAATTTTAACTAACTCCCCTTGAGATTTTTTAATCGCCTGGTTGGAATTCCCAGCCATACCCAGAACAGAATCATTGCGAGAGTAGTTGATTTTTAGATTATATTCCCAACAGATTTTTTCCAGCGCATCATCGCGTGAATCATCAGTTATCACTACTTCAAAATCCTTAAATTGCTGATACTTAATTGCATCCAAACTACGCCGAAGAAAAACGGCTTTATTTTTCATATCGTGCGTGGGAATAGCAATGGAAAATCTAAGCATAAATTTTGGGAAAATCCTTCTTAATTTGAGTCATTAACTCCTCCTTATGAGCGTTGGCTACATGAATCATTGAATTTTCTTTCACTCGATAAAACCATAAAGATATTGGAATAGTGACAATTGTTTTACCCCTACCAAGCAAATCAAACCACAAATGATAATCCTCAAATCCCCATGTCATCTTTGGGCTGTATCCTCCACACTCTAATAAAACCGACCGTTTAACTGCGGCACAATAGCCAATATGGTTAGCGACTTTCTGATCTTCAATCGTTGGATTAGGTTTTAAAACAACCGATTCGTTACTTCCACCAAAACATTTAAAGGATGGTGCGACAATATCCGTCCCATAATCGTTAATATATCTTTGGATAACGCATAGGGCATTTTCCATTAAAATATCATCGGCATCTAAAAACAAAATGTAACCACCGATAGAATTCATGATGCCTGTGTTTCGAGCAGAAGCCAACCCCTTATTTACTTGTGAAATAACTTTAACTGGCATTCGATAAATCTCTTTAGAAATATATCTTTGGGCAATTTCAAGAGAACCATCGGTTGAACCATCATCGACAATAATCAATTCGTATTTAGTGGTTCGATTAGCCAATCCACGCCTTTGGTTAAGAACTGACTCTATCGCGTCCGGTAAAAATTGGGCCTGATTGTAACTAGGAATAACTATAGAAATCATATTACATTGTTTCTAATTTTTTCCTCACCTCACAGCCATCAGCTATAGTAGTCGTGAATTTTTTAGTCAGAGTGACCAACTTAGGGGGATAATCCCGTCCCCAAATCTTGACGTAATAATCTTTAATCAAACTGTCAGGGTAAATATAAGACGGCGATAAAACCACGGATGGTGAGTTTTCAAAAAGATATTTATTCCAATGACTCTCATCATTCCAAATAGCGACATAACCACGTTTTAAATCTTGGTCAATGTTTTGTTTCATTACTTTCATCGCTTTGATAAATTTAATGGTTTTTCCCCCCTGAAAACCACCAGCAAAGTAAAGTGGTTCAAATCTAGGTTTTCCGTTTTCAGTAACAACTCGGCCTGGGCGTGGAATATAAGCCGTAGATTTATTATCTGGTTCATAAGGAGGCAAATATTCTCTCCGAAGAGCATACATAGGGTGTTGAGCGGCAGTTAATCCATTACCCAAGACTTCATCTCCGACAATATTTACAAACCTCATATCAAGATCACAATAAAAAATGTAATCAAATTTTTTAAGATATTCTTCCTGATTCAAAAATAGATTGTAACGTAACAAAGTCGGGTAAGGCCATTCAATTGGTTCAGTTTCAAATTTAGTAATCGTGTCGGCAATTTTCGCACCTTCAAATGACCGATTCATTGCTTCGTTAATACCATCAACGATCTCTTTTTCTTTATTAATGTCTAAAGATAAATTAGACTGTTTTAATCTACCCATTTCGACCTCGTAGAGATATTCTGCCGCTTTTTTAAAGTCATCAAATTTAGTGCTCGCTGGTATATCAGTCCAAAGCATAATTTCAACATCGTGGTCGGGTAAAAAATATTGCCGCGCCCCTAAAATAGCTTCTCTGGAAAATTCCCAGTAGGGTGGGTTAAGACAAATAAACATTAAACCAATCTTGTAACGTGGTAAGTTGTGTTTCTTTATTGTTCCACGTTCCAAATCCACAATTTGTTTGATAAATTCCTTGATTGTAAAAATATCGTTATAAATGTACTGCCCACCCGCCTTAGCGATGTAATGGTTGTGAATAATTCTTTCTAATTGCTTGTCAGTCATTTAATTTAAATCAATCTGTTTCCACTCTTTAGGTAGAATGCAACGTTTTACACCATCACGAAACCACCTATCCTCGCGGGGGGCAATTACTTGACGAGCGGGATTCGGGCAAAGATAAGCCGCCCACCAACTAAAAGAACTGTTGGCTATAACTTGGGCTTCACAAGAAGCCAACATATTCATATCTTCAACATCTGTTTGACCCTCTATGATCTGAAATTTTTTAGAATCAGAGAATTTTTGCTTACACCATATGGGGTCGTCAGAAAATACCAAAAACTCCCTGTCTGGGAAAAAGGCGATAGCGTTGTCGTAGTAGCTAGTGGCCGATAGATCAGTATGAAAAGAATTATCAACATAATCTCCGCGCCGGACGTGAATGCCAACTTGAGGAAGATAACCTATACCCTCGCCAAAGATAGCTTTTATTTCCTTGACGTATTTTTTAAAAAACTTCTCATTTTGGACATAAATGTCGGGAATCTGCTGACGTCGAGCTTGGGCGTATAAATATGCGTATTGAAACATTGAATTACCCAAACGCCCTGCTAGTTTCCACATCGGGATCATAATTCCATTATAACCCAAACGTTTTAATAATGGAGCCAAAGATGTGGAAAACTTTTATTTTACCCTTTATCCTTCCCAGGCTCCGCTGGCGGATGATAAAAAACGTCTACTTCCTGCCGTAATTTTTCATAATCTTCCGGTTTCAACAAATCATAAAGCGGTCTGTCTTTATTAAAAACCAACCATACCATCCACAAACCAAAGAATAATAAAACAATTAAAACGATCGCGGTTATAAACAAGCTAAAATAATTTTTTTTCATAATTCTCTAACATCGGCGGGGTGAGAGTGAGGCGAAACGGCGTAAAAGCGTTAAAATTAATGTTTTTGGGTTTAATTGTAAGTAGTTGAAGAACTATCCGCCCGCTCTTGCGAGCATCTTGGTGGCTTAAATTGCCTGATAAACCCCGCCGGTGTTAAAGAACTATCTTTTGGCTTTTACGTAGGGAGCGTGCGGTGTGCCGTAACCACCTTTGGGATAATCTGGCCGTGATTTTCTTTCGTTATATTGTTTCCGTTTTTCCGCGTGGCTCCAGTTTTTATGCTTGGCTCTCCCCATTTGGGTATTATACCACAATTTTAATAATGTTCTCACGTGGTATTACAATCAATCCTCGCCACTCATCTTCCTCCATTTTGTCCCTAGCAATTTTAACACAATCCTTGTCTTCAGAAACCAAGAAACCGCTCGTTTTGATAATAGCCACTTTTGTACTTGTAGAAACGCCCTGGTGTGAATAAATGTTACTATCCCGCCAAGTTACCAAAGCCATCAGTTTCTTGTTTCCGCGGCCAAACATTGTTTTTATTATACCACAATTTTTATCATTAAGGTTAGTTATCCACAAAAGAGAGTCCCTAGGGGGGTGGCTAGGGACTCCGTGGGTGGGGCTGGGCGGCCCCTTGAGGAGAGAGCTATTTTTTTTGTTCCCGCAAAATACTGCGACAGAATTTCCTGACTTTCCGATGAATAAAGTCCTCGACTAGCCATTGACGATGAAAGTATCTGGCTTCGTCCGCGGCTTTGTCGGAGTTTTTACCCTCGGAAAAGGCGGCCAGAAAAATCTTAAATGGCGGTTGCCTGACGACCCTGCTTGTTTCCAGTATCAAGTCTACCATCGTTCGGCTCCTTTGGCACTGACCGGAACAGACCGGTCATCGCTCGCTCCAAAATAAGAGAGGCGGACGGGGCAAGAGTGAGAATTGTCCCCACCACCAGCTTGATCTCCGCAAGCTCGATGGACTTTAATTTACTTGCCTCCGCCGCCAACTCTCTGATTCTCAACTCCAACTCCTCCAACTGTTTAATCAGTTTGTCGGTGTCCATTCGCTCTCTCCTGTAAAAGAACTAACCTAACTTATTATACCACTCTTTTTATGGGTTGGTATTCAACTTAATCAATAATCTCAATTTTCAACCACTATCACGCTATCACCCGTCAACCCTAAGAGTGGTTTGTTTTCATTGTTTTTGTGGAGGTTTGGGGTGTTTGGGGGTCATAGTTTTTCTAAACTAACTGATAAGAATGCTTTAAGGTCGGTAATCGCTTGGTTGTAGCCATATTCATAAGGATAATGTTCTGGCGTCAACGGTTTAGATGTAAATTTTGGATTGTTTCCTATGCTCGTGGTTCCAATAGTATTGGAAGGGTCGGAATAAATTTGATAATCAACAACTTTCTTCATCCCCTCCACCTCCGCCAGCACCGCTTCTAGGTCTTGGTGGCGGATTTTGGAGATGAAGGATTCAGTATCAAGTAGTGTCATTTTTAGTCCAGTATGTAAATTGTGATAGAGAAGGTCTTCCAAAAAGTCCCTCTCAAACAATTCCTCGCACTGTTGTTTGGTAAGTAGGGGGGTCATATAATTTTATTGTTAATTGGTGGCATAGAGTTTTGGCGAGCGTTTTCATTACATTGAGGGCAAGCTGTCGGGTCAAAATCCACAGCGTAATCAGTCGTGGTTTTTGGGTCATTGAAGAATGGGTTGCCACAAAGTGTGCATTTTTGTATTTTCATATTTTATTTTTATAAACCTCACTCACCTGTCCTTGGGGTCTTGTGTTAATCACCTTGCCCTCGGCCCGGAGGCGACTGATGTGATAATAAATACCTTGGGGCGAAATCCCGTAAAGTTTGGCCACGGCGTTTATGGACAGCTTTTGTTTGTTGATGAGAGTGGGGATGGCGAGGACTTGCTCTTTGCTTAGTTTGTCGGTGGATTTCATAGAATTAAAATTTTGACTTGTTTTAAGTTTTCACCCCATTGTTTCGCATATTTTTCCGCAACTTTTCTATTCCAATAAATAGGCATTTGTGCAGTATGACAACTTATGCCGTTCCTCCCGTTAGATAACGCCCAGCCCATAATAACTTTATTTACCCTGCCAACATTTTTAGGGGATAACTTTTACCCACTCCTACTCCTACTCCAACTCCCACTCCCACTCCCACTCCAACTCCCACTCCTACTCCAACTCCCACTCCCACTCCAACTCCTACTCCCACTCCTACTCCTACTCCCACTCCTACTCCAACTCCCACTCCTACTCCCACTCCTACTCCCACTCCAACTCCAGACAGAACCTAAAAAGGTTACAACAATCATTTTTGTTCAGTTGGTAGTGGATGTGCCCAGGGAAAGAAATCAACCACCGTGTTCAGATTTACAAACATCTCGCCAACGGGCTCAACTTCATTCAAGGAACCCTCCTTAATAGCGTTCATAAACCGTCCACTATCGGCAACCCAAGAAGCGTTAGCCAGTCTAACGAAATTGCCCATTACTTCTTTAACTTCACCAACTATGTGAAAAGTAACAGCCCGGAAGAAGTATTTACCACCTACTAAAAAATCATATTTACTTGTTTTCATATTTTTTCTACTAACCTCTATCCTAACAGATACTAAAGATAACACAAGGAGCAAAAGGGATTAACAGGGGATAACTTTTACCCACTCCTACTCCTACTCCAACTCCCACTCCCACTCCCACTCCCACTCCCACTCCCACTCCTACTCCAACTCCCACTCCCACTCCCACTCCAACTCCCACTCCTACTCCTACTCCTACTCCCACTCCCACTCCAACTCCCACTCCTACTCCTACTCCCACTCCCACTCCAACTCCCACTCCCACTCCCACTCCAACTCCCACTCCTACTCCTACTCCTACTCCCACTCCTACTCCTACTCCCACTCCTACTCCCACTCCTACTCCCACTCCAACTCCAGACAGAACCTAAAAAGGTTACAACAATCATTTTTGTTCAGTTGGTAGTGGATGTGCCCAGGGAAAGAAATCAACCACCGTGTTC
>Ga0214473_10000894_pt1 | contig 40864 bp, 42 predicted proteins | sample RVTome_7_FD_203509 | JGI IMG/M metagenome (GOLD analysis project Ga0214473, IMG submission 203509) | Soil microbial communities from uranium-contaminated site in the Upper Colorado River Basin, Wyoming, United States - RVT98D197 | ecosystem: Environmental > Terrestrial > Soil > Contaminated >...
AATACAAACCATTTTCATTGTTCGAGGGTGCCCTCCGGGCATGGGATATTATGGACTGATTAGTAATTCTCCATCGGTATCATAAAAAAGACGTAGGGAACGGTTTGAAACCGTTCGTACTCCGGCGTCCAAATCCAGGGAAAAAGTTAAACATGAGGGTTGACTTTTTAGGAGGATAATATAAAATAGGGTTAATTTCGGGCGCTTAGTTCAGGGGGAGAACGCCTGCTTCACACGCAGGAAGTCAGAGGTTCAAATCCTCTAGCGCCCACCATTTGTCTCACCAGCATAAATAATCCATACAATCAGGTCCTTCCGAATTGCCAAGGGGGAAGCACGCTTGGAAAAATTGAAAAAGCGAGCGAAAGACTCTCGCCAATGGGCAACTGAAACTGGTGGAAAAGATGGACCGTCAGTTGAGAAAGTCAAAGAAGCTCGCAAAAGGATAAGAGAGAAATTAAGCAAAGAGGAGAAAGTGAAGTGATTGAAAAAAGACGCTTCGGACGAACTGGGCACATGAGTACAGTAACGATCTTTGGCGGTGCTTCTTTGATGCGGTGTACCGAGAGGGATGCGGACCGGGCGCTGGAACTTTTGCTGAAGTATGGAGTGAATCATATCGACACCGCTCCCTTGTACGGAGACGCGGAATTATTCATTGGATCTTGGATGGACAAACACCGCAAAAATTTTTTCCTGGCTACCAAGACTGCAAAACGGAAGTATCAAGAGGCCCGCGAAGAGATCCACCGATCGTTGGATCGCTTAAGGGTGCAGCACATTGACCTGATCCAACTCCACAGCCTGGCGCACCCGGATGATTGGGATAAGGCCATGGGACCCGGTGGAGTTCTCGAAGCGGTAATCGAGGCCCGGGAGCAGCGACTGGTGCGATTCATCGGGGTTACCGGTCATGGATGGATGATCGCGGCCATGCACAAACGCAGCCTCAAACGCTTCGACTTCGATGCGGTCCTCATGCCCTACAATTATGTAATGCATTTGAATGAACGGTACCGAAATGAGTTCCAGGAAGTGGTGCGCATCTGCCAGGAACGTAAGGCAGCCGTTCAGACGATTAAGTCCATCGCCCGCGGACCCTGGGGGATTACCCCCCCAAACCGGAACACGTGGTACCAACCCCTTGAAGATCAAGAGGACATTGACAAGGTGGTCCACTGGTTGATAGGCCAACCCAATCTATTTCTCAATACGGTGGGGGATGTTGGACTTCTGCCTAAAGTTCTTGATGCAGCCAGTCGTTTCCAAAGATGTCCAACCGATGAGGAAATGGGGGACCTGGTCCGAAAGAATGAAATGTCCTCGCTTTTCGGAATCGGTATGTAACCCAGACCAGTCTTTTTAAGCGACCATGAACCTTATACGCTCTTTCATCCCGTAATCGTCGATCTCCAAGATTATCTGCAGAGAAGACTTTTAGGCGGAGCCTGCAATTCTTTTTTCCGAGGACTCCTTCCTGAAAGTGTCGATTGACCAATTTTCATAGATTGTGTATATTCCAATCAGTAATCGAGAGCATGAAGTGGAGGATAATTATCAATGACGACCATGAATAATATGGACAAGAAGATAAAGTACCTTGAGCGCGAATTATGGATTCTGGCATGGAACGCTTCTGTCCAACATGCGGCGCTATATAAGAATGGTGCATGGCAAAATCAGAAGGATCAAATCGACAGATTCAGGAACAGGGTTATCTGTCACATAAAGGGCAATATCATTCCTCAATACACAGAAGTAGTTGAAGAATCGCGCCACTGCAAGAACATTAGAGCCTTAATCGACTATGCAAACCAAGTAGATACGGGGATTTTAGGAAAAGACGGGTACAAATATGGTGTGGCTCAAAAGGTGTTGAATTTAGCTCTCAAATATTATTAGTGTCTTGGACTGATCAATGGTCCCCCTCATTGTCCCGTTGACAAATTAGTAATCGATAAGACCAGCTTCCGAGGGAAAGTAAACTGGACCCAAATACTGGAGGAAAATGAATATCTGAAGATTATCTCGGCAGTAAGGTTGTTGGCAAAAAGAGAAAACTGTTCAATTGCCCAATGGGAGTTGAACAACTATGAAAGGCGGCAACCATAACAATCGCTTCACCGGGTCGCTGACAAATCCGGCTCCCGGCGACCTTTAGCGTTGGTTGCCTTTATCTGGAGGACGTATGACTATTCCTCAATGGAAGCGAGCACAGTTAATAGTTGAGCTGATGAACGCATCGGACCAAACCGGCACCGACATTGCGGCGGCGCGATCCGAAATAAAGCGGAAGATCGAGTTGGTTTTTACATACTGCCATGATTGCCTGCTACTTGCGGTCTATGGCTTGTACAAGAACGGATTCATCGAAGACACAAACCGTGCTAAGTCCACACAGATCGATCTCGCGGGTTTTAATGGACATGAATCGGCAGACATTCGTCACGCGTTTGATGGTCTCGAATTGCTTATGGAGGACGTCAATTTGACGGCCACTGACCTAAAGCGGCAACTGGGCGGCGAGCAGTCCATTTACTCCTTCGTCGCTTACTATTTTCACAATGGTCTCTTGCGGTTGTAGTAACCAGCACTTGAGCGCCGGTGGGCCATCCGCACATCCGCACCATGGAGACATATCTTCACAGCACTGATGACCGGAAGGCGGAGGCTATTAGGATCATGCTGCCCGGAGAGGTGAAATCTTTTCAATCTTCCTGCCCACGGTCTTTGTCGCGTTCCACAGATCAATAGCCCGCTGTGCGTTCAGCCAGAACTCGGGCGTGTTTCCAAAGAGCCGCGCGAGGCGCAGCGCCATCTCAGGGCTGAGCGCCCGTCGTTCGCGCAACAGCTCATTGACCGTCTGGCGCGATACCCCCAGGGCTTTTGCGATCCCCGATACGGTTAGTCCGTAATCCGGCATAAAGTCCTCACGCAGCATCTCGCCGGGATGCGTGGGCCGAACCTGCCTCTCCCTTGTATTCGGAATGCTCATAACACGCTCTCCTCAATGGTAATCCGTAATTTCTACATCTCTCCCGGGTGATGGAACAGGCATTACGTCAATCCGCATTTTCCAGGCTTTTAATTCCTCGGGGAGAAAACGAATAGAGCCGTCGATTCTCTTGAAAGGGATCGTACCACGTTTTACTCGGTCGTAAATCAGGTTAGGACTAAGACCCAAGAACCGGGAGTCCTCCTTTGCAGTCCAATATCTCTTGGCTTTCCGAATCTCCATAACTTGTGCAGCCCCATCCCGGCGCGGGTGAAAGAGATTTCTTGTCCTTTCCAGACTTTGAGATTTGCTCGGCTGAATTGCAGCTTACCGTCGAACTTATTAAGGGTCCTTTAAGCTGTTTTATGCTTCCCGGTCTCTTTTTCCAGTACGTCGACTATGTATTTGTTGAGAGTAACGCCTCTTTTCATTGCCTCTAACGTAACACGCTGGTGCAAGTTTGATCCGACTCGGATATTGAAGGAGCCTTTAAACGGTTGCTCCGGTTCTTTACCCTGTTCTTTGCAGGTCTCAAGATAATCGTCCACCGCTTCCTCAAAGGCATTGCGCAGTGACCGGACGTCGGTGCCTTCGTAGCTGACGAGAGCACGTATAAACTCGACCTTGCCGTAAAATATTTTGTCGTCATCGCTGTAATGGACAGAACCATAATAGTTCTTGTATCTCATCATATCCTTCATATCAATCCCTCTCCTTTTAAGGTTTCTTCGATCTGCTCCAATTGGTACTTTTTCAGTACCGGTGTCGGGTGCGGTTTATGAAGGATGATCGGGGGAAGCGTCTCATGTATGAACTTGACCCTTGAGCCCCCCGTCTTCCCTCCCTTCGCCAAGGCATATCCAAATCCTGTCAACAGGCTGACGATCTCCTGCCAGGTAAAATCACTGGGCCTTGATAGAAAACGATTGATAACCTTCTTGCGCCTGCTCAGCGGCTGCCTCCTTAAGACACCCCCTTGGCTGGTACAAAATTATTCTATCATCTACCATTCGGAAATGCAACTATGCATAGTTGCTACGAGGCTTATTCCTTTTCTCACTTTTCGTTGGAAATGAATAAATCTTGACGCACCCCGAGATTCAGGCTTTGTGTGCAACAAGCCAGAGATAGATTCAATATTCAATTACCAAAGAGCAAAGACAGGATCGCAATGGCCGGGATCCGGTGGCCTCAATTGTTCCGTTATGCCGGACCTGAGGGGCTTGCCCTTACTTGATACGGGGCCGGAATGACGACTTTTTCGCCTTATCTTTCCCGGTCAGGTTCCATCCATGGGGTGGCAGTGTAGGGGAGGGCTTTATGCCCTCCTGTGGGCCTCAGACAGGCGGGTTTGAAACCCGCCCCTACATGGCCGACACATGAAAGGACCGGGAGAAAACATCAAAGCATGGATTTCTCCCGCGCGTAACTGATGATGGGTTGCACGTGGGCCAAAATTTTCCTTGATTTTCTTTGCAAAATATTATAATTAATCAAGGGATTGCAGATTGGTATCAACAAAGGACAGGCAATCCGAGATCTCTCCGTTTTAAGGTAAATCATACGATTCATGCTTTAGGGTAAAACGATGTCCGGACATTCAAAATGGAGTACGATCAAACGGAAGAAGGGCGCGGCCGACGCCAAACGAGGCAAGGCTTTCACGAAAATCATCAAGGAGATCATGGTCGCCGCCCGGTTTGGGGGAGGAGATATCAATGCCAACCCGAGGCTTCGAACAGCAGTTCTTGCAGCCAAGGCCGAGAACATGCCAAGGGACAATATCGACCGGGCGATCAAAAAAGGGACCGGAGAACTGGAAGGGGTCAACTATGAAGAACTGACCTATGAGGGGTATGGACCGGGCGGGGTCGCCATGTTCCTGGAAGTGCTGACGGATAACAAGAACCGCACGGTGGCAGATGTGAGACACATCTTCTCCAAACAGAACGGAGCCCTTGGTGAATCGGGTTGCGTCTCCTGGATGTTTGAAAAGAAAGGATTGATGACCCTCGACAAGAAGGGAGTCGATGAAGATCGCCTGATCGAAGTGGCTCTGGACTCAGGCGCTCTCGACGTAAAGGATACGGGAAAGGAATTTGACGTGACCACGGACCCTTCCAGTTTCGAGAAAGTGAAGAAGACCATTGAGGATGCAGGTTTCAAGACCGCTTATGCCGAAGTGACGATGGTCCCTCAAAGTACGGTTCGATTAACTGGAAAAGAGGCGGAACAGATGTTGAGGTTGATGGAGGGTCTTGAGGATTCTGAAGATGTCCAGAAGGTATACGCCAACTTTGATATTGCCGATGAGGAGATGGAACGGCTCAGCGCATGAGGCATGTCTTTTAGATAATACCCCCTAAAATATTCCCCTCCTCTGGCGCCTGCCTGCGCGTAGCCGCTTCGGCGAAGGCAGGGGAGAGGATGAAGGGGAGGGGGGGTTAGTGATTTTGGACACCCTCACCCCAACCCTCTCCCGTCGAGGGAGAGGGGGGCTAGAAAAATGAAGAGCCACCTTAGTCTGATAAGTAGCGTCAGCAGGTGGCTTTTTTATCATGAATTGGGTGAATCCTTATATGAAGGCAATCGGAATCGATCCGGGATTAGCCATGACGGGCTTTGGAATCGTTGAAGGCCAGGTCCGCGGAGGCCGGGCCTGTGATTGGGGAGCCATTCGAACCGAATCCGATTCCCCCATTCCCTTCCGTTTAAGAACGATCTATGACGAAATCGAGAGACTTCTCGAGAAATGGAAACCGGAACTCCTCGTTCTCGAAGATGCCTTTGTTTTAAAGCAATTTCCAAAAGCAGCCATTCAATTGGGTGAAGTCAGGGGCGTGGTCTATCTGGCAGCCCAAAGGAAAAATATTCCGGTAATAGACATGAAGCCGACAGAGGTGAAGAGCGCATTGACCGGAAGCGGGAGAGCGGACAAGGAGCAGATTCAGAAGATGATTCGGCAGATTCTCAAGATCGACGTTCCGATTCGTTCGAGCCATGCCGGGGATGCTCTGGCCCTGGCCTTGACCGGTCTCTCCAGGAAGGGGAACTTTCGATGGTAAGCTCTGCTTCTCTCCGAGAAGCAGAGAAATACGAAATTCGAAGCACGAAATCCGAAACAAATATGAATACCAAAATACGAATAATCCAAGCGAAGCGTTTAGAATTTGGAAAATTTGAATTTGTTTCGAGTTGGTCCTTGACGGACGCTTCGCCCGATATTCGGATTTCGGATTTTTGGGGTAGATAGGGATGATTCGATACATCGAAGGAAGGCTGTTTAAAAAGGAAGAGGACCGGATTGTGGTTCTGTCAAACGGCGTGGGTTACGAAATTCTCCTCCCGGCTATTGTCCGGAAAACCTTCGCTCCCAAGAAGGCGGGCGATGAAGGAGAGATGGTGAAACTTCATATCTATTATCACCAGACCGAGCGGCAACCTAAACCTCTCCTCATCGGCTTCAACTTTGAGCCGGAAAAAGAATTCTTCGAGAGATTCATCACCGTGGAGGATATCGGTCCCCCCACCGCCGTGAAGGCATTGGTCTTACCCATCCCCAGGATCGCAAAAGCAATCGAAGAGAGAGATTCAAAGACCCTTGAGAGTTTGAAAGGGATTGGAAAGAGAACAGCAGACAAGATTATCGCCACGTTGAATGGAAAGGTTGGAAAGTTCGCCCTGATGAGGGAAGACCAGATTCCAATCGAAACAGAAGTCGTAGATTATAAGAAACAGGTGGAAGAGGTCCTGGTAAAAGACCTCGGCCATAAAATGGGTGAAGCCCAGCAATTGGTCAAAGAGGCCTTGTTGAGAAATCCGAATATCGCAACCCCGGAAGAACTTTTTGAGGAGGTCTACCGGGGCCAGAAAGGGACTGTTTGAAATTCCAAATTCCAAATCTCAAATCCCAAATAAATCACAAAATTCAATTTCAAATGACCGAAACGATTTTGTTTGAAATTCTCGATTTGGTCATTTGAATTTATTTGGTATTTGGCCTGCCTGCGCGTAGTCCCGCCTTGCGGGACGAAGGCAGGTGCTTGGAATTTGGCGCTTTCAGAAAGGGACAACATGAAGGCACCTGAAGAAAGCAAACAACTTGATCCAGGGGCGGAAATAGAGGGAAGCCCACCTGAAGACTACCTGGATCTGAGACCCCGAAAGCTCTCTGACTATATCGGACAGAGACAGGTCGTGGAGACCCTCGAGATCGCCATCCAGGCAGCCAAGAAAAGGGGAGAACCATTGGACCATGTTCTCTTTCATGCTCCTCCAGGGCTTGGGAAGACGACCCTGGCCCATATCATCGCTACAGAGTTGGGAGTCCACATCGTGACCTCCTCGGGCCCCGCCATCGAAAAGGGCGGAGACCTGATCAGCATCCTCACCCACCTTGAGAGAGGGGATGTCTTCTTCATCGACGAGGTCCATCGGCTGCCGAAGGTGGTTGAGGAATTCCTCTATCCGGCCATGGAGGATTTCTGCATTGACTTCATTTTTGATAAAGGAGCCCATGCGAGAAGCCATCGATACAGATTGGAACGGTTCACCCTGGTTGGGGCCACAACGCGGGCCGGACTTCTTTCCGCACCTCTGCGCGAGCGATTTGGTATTTTAAGAAACCTCGACTTCTATTCGGTTGAAGAACTCTGCCAGGTGGTAAAACGTTCTGCAGCGCTCTTGGATGTGCCCATCGACCGGGAGGGGACGGAAGAGATTGCCAAGCGGTCCAGGGGAACCCCTCGTATTTCAAATCGTCTTCTCAAAAGAGTAAGAGATTTTGCCGATATTCGCGGAGAGGGAAAGATCGATAAGCCCGTCGCAGATGAAGCCTTACATCTGGAGGGAGTCGATGAGATCGGCCTGACAAGCCTTGATCGCAGGTTTCTGGAGACGATCATCCGGTATTACAAAGGAGGGCCTGTTGGATTGGAGGCGATCGCAGCCACGCTTCAGGAAGAAGCGGACACACTTGTCGATATGATCGAGCCCTATCTGTTAAAAATAGGCTTCGTTGCCAGAATGCAGAATGGAAGAAGGGCGACCGATCTTGCCTACCAACATTTCGGGCTATCCTCCCCGGATTCCGGAAGGCAACTCACCCTCCCCACCCACAAGAAGTAATAGCTACAAGCTTCGTGTCAGTGAACCGTGTCCGTGTCCGTTTTTAGTGTCAGGACTTACGGGCACAGACACTGTCCAATGACACGAACTAAAGGGCTTCTTTGTTGACCTCGATTTTGGCTTTGGACTTCAGCTGGCTCAACCAGTTCTGAAAAAACTCTTCTTGAGCCTGAGCCAGGAGTCTCTTTTCAAGATTTGCCTTGATGGATGGAAATTTGCTCTGATCCGCAGGGTCCACGCTAAGCAATTTTACCACAAAATATCCTTCCTTCGTCTGAATCACTTCTTTTGGGATGGGATGTTTCTCCGTCAAAGAGGCGAGTGTCTCCATGAATCCCGAAGCAGGTCCTATTTTGGGAACCATTCCGCCTGCCCGGGTGAAAAACCCAGTCTCTTCTACCCTCAAGTTTTTCTCTCTCGCCAGGTCCTGCAACGTCTTTCCCTTTCGAATCTGGTCCAGAAGCTCTTCAGCAGCCTGGCGGGCCCTCTCCTCAGCCTTTTCGCCAACCAGTTTTCGATGGACTTCTTCTTTTACCTCTTCAAGAGAAGGGAGTCGAGAGTCTTTCTTCTCCAAGAGCTTCAGGATATAGAAATTGGGCGGAACATTGACCACCGGGGAAATCTCTCCCACTTTCAGGGAAAAGGCGCTTGAATAAAAAGAAGGATTCTTACCGAAACCCGGAACCTCATCGCCTTCTTTGAAAAAGCCCGTTGTCTTGATCGAAAGACCCTTCTCCCGTGCATACCCATCCAGATCGCGACTCCGAAAAAGAGAATAGAAGGCATCGTCCGCTTTTCGGGAGGCCTCTGCCTTTCCTTTCTCTTTCCGTAAGATCTGAAGGATCTGGTCTTTCACGTCGTCAAAGGTTTTTGTTTTCTCCTCCATGACCTCCTCTACTTTGAAGATAGAGAATCCGGCCGTCCCCCTCACCACACTGCTCAAATCTCCCTTCTTCAGGGAAAAGAGGACCTGGTTAACGGGCTCCTCCAAGCTTCCTTTCTGCACCCAGCCCAGGTCGCCGCCTTTAGACGCTGTTTCCGATTCGGAAACCTGTTTTGCCAAAACTCCAAAATCTTTTGCTTTTTTGGCTTTTTCCAAAATCTCCTCGGCCTTTTTTCGGTTTTCTTCAACCCTCGGGGAAGGATCATCCGGGCCCACTTTGATCAGGATCTCTCTGGCCCGGACTTGCTGGGGGGTCTTGAGTCGTTCTTTCTGAAGGTCGTAGACTCGCTTGATTTCATCGGTTGAAATAGGAGCTCTCTCTTCGAAGTCAGCAGGTCGAAAGGCCAGATATTGGATCTGAACGGATGCGGGAATTCTGAAATCTTCCTGGTGTTTCTGGTAATAATCCTTCAACTCCACGTCATTGGTGTTCATCTGACCTCTGAAAGAATCAGGGGTCACCTTGATCAAATCGAGATTGAGTCGCTCATTTTCATAGATGTAAGTTTCTAATACTTCTCCTCCGGAGACCTTTCCGCTATTCAGCCGGATGAGGTTGACGACTTTTGAAACGAGAAGGCTCTCCCGCTGCATCGCTTCGAATTCACTCGGGCTCATTCGACTGTATCGGAGGTATCTTTCATAAGTGCGGGTGTCGAACTGACCCTCGACTTGAAAAGAAGGAATCGATTCAATGGAGGCCCTTAATTCCTCGTCAGACACGTCCAGTCCCAGCCTCTTCCCTTCTTGTTGCACGAGCGCTTGGTTGATGAGATCGTCGAGCACTCTATCCTTAAGACGGAGTTCCTCAATCATCTTTTCCGTAAAAGCCGGACCCAGGGCATCCCGGTACTGCCTGAGAACATTTTGATAGGCCGTGGCATAATCTCGCCCCTCAATCCGGGCGTCATCAACCCGGGCCACATAGGTTTCTTTCTTCTCACGGATGAGGGAGTATCCTCCCCAGGAGATAAACGTCACGGCCACCAGGATCAGAATGGCTTTAAGCATCCATGAGGTTGCATGCTCCCTTAAAACTCTCAACATAAAAAGCTCCTCTTTTCAGGCTGATGAAAAACGCCCATCTGTCCCGCGCTTCGCGGGATTGCTCTCATCCTTCCCCGTGTCAAGCACGGGGCAAGCTTATTGCAGCGTACGTCCGTGTACGCCTCATTCACTCAGTCCCGCCGTCGGCGGGATTCGAGCGCCTTGCATCTAGGCATTTTTGATCAGCCCGGGGAAATATTCCTAACAGATTACTGCTAGATCATCGATGGATGAAACTGTTTCTTCAGTATTAATAATCAATCCCCTTGAAAAAAACAAGTTTTTGGCGTATGAATTCTCTTGAATCGAATGAACCGATTTGTTAATATAGAAGCGTTCATTCGAAAGGAGAAGCGAAGGAGATGGTATTCAACTCTCTATGGGGGCTCTTCTCCACGGATCTGGCCATCGATCTGGGAACAGCCAACACTGTGGTTTATGTTAAGGGGAAAGGCATTGTCTCCTCTGAACCCTCTGTGGTGGCCATCCGGAGGGATCAGCGGGGAGAAAAGCAAATCCTTGCCGTAGGCCGCGAGGCCAAGGAGATGCTGGGCCGAACTCCTGGGAGCATTTTTGCCATCCGGCCTATGAAGGACGGGGTCATTGCCGATTTTGAGATCACCGGCGAAATGCTCCGGTATTTCATCGCAAAAGCTCACAATCGCAAAACCTTGATTCGACCCCGGGTCGTCATCTCGGTCCCTTCCGGTATTACCCCCGTTGAAAAGCGGGCTGTTCGGGAATCGGCCCAATCTGCCGGGGCAAGAGAGATCTACCTCATTGAGGAGCCAATGGCCGCAGCCATCGGGGCCGGGCTTCCGATTACGGAAGCCTCTGGCAATATGATCGTCGATATCGGAGGAGGCACAACGGAAGTGGCCGTCATCTCCCTTTCAGGGATCGTGACCAGTCAATCCATACGGGTTGCTGGAGACAAGATGGATGAGGCGATCCTCCAATATGTTAAGAGAAAATATAATCTTCTGATCGGGGAACGAACCGCGGAATTGATCAAGATTAATATCGGGACGGCGTATCCCGATGAGACCGTACAGAGTATCGAGGTGAAGGGGAGGGACCTGGTGACCGGGATTCCGAAAACGCTTGAAATCAACAGTGAAGAAGTGCGTGAGGCCCTGGCCGAATCGATCAATACGATCATTGATACTGTCCGGATTACCCTGGAAGGAACCCCGCCAGAGTTGGCCGCTGATATTGTTGACAAAGGGATTGTGCTCGTAGGGGGGGGAGCCCTGTTGAGAAATCTTGATGTCCTTCTCCGGGAGGTGACCAGCCTCCCCATTACGATCGTTGACGATCCCCTTTCTTCCATCGTCTTAGGGGCCGGGATGGTCCTGGACAACGAAAAACTGCTGCAGACCGTGACATTCCAATATTGACAGGCTGCTGAAAAACGCCCATCTGTCCCGCGTTTCGCGGGATTGCCCTCATCCTTCGGGCGCCTTGCATCTGGGCATTTTTGAGCAGCCCGGGAAAATAACCTTTTTTTCCAAAATATTTAGGTTGATGAGGATTCGAAATCTTACCCCCTTTCGAAAATACTCACTTGTCGTTTTAACCGTTCTGCTCCTTCTTTCTGCACTGGTTTTGATGTCCTACCGAATCAAGCAAAAAAAAGGGATTGATTTCTTCGATGCCTTTCTTATGGAAGTCTGCTCCCCAGTCCAGAAAGGGGTTTCCTTTGTGATCAGTTCCATGGATGGAGTCTTGCAGAAATATCTCTTTTTGATCCATCTCCAGAACGAAAACACGGTATTGAAACAGAGGATTGCCGAGCTTCAGAATGAGAATCATCAGATGAAAGAAATGGCCCTGGCCAATGAACGCATGAGGAACCTTCTTCAGTTTCGCGAGAGAATGGCAGCTCCGATGATTGGGGCCGAAGTGATCGGCCAGGACCCTTCCTCCTGGTTTAAAAGCATTACCATCGACAAGGGGGAGAGGCATGGAATACAAAGAGGAATGGCGGTCATCTCTCCCGAAGGAGTCATCGGCCAGGTCCTTAAATCCGCCCCCCATTATTCAACCGTTCTTCTCATTACCGACTACAACAGTGCCATCGATGCCATCGTCCAGAGAACCCGGGCTCGGGCCATCGTGGAAGGGAAGGGAGAGAATCGGTGCCAGTTGAAATATCTTCTCCGGACCGAAGAAGTGAACCTCGGGGACATTGTGGTCACATCGGGTTCCGGTGCAAATTTCCCAAAGGGGTTGATGATCGGTGAAATTCAGAAAGTAGAGAAGAAAGGGCTCGGTGTTTTTCAATACGCAGAACTGGCGCCCAGTGTGGATTTGACAAATCTGGAGGAAGTCTTCGTCATTCCTGAATCTCCCATGCCGGTCTTTCAGGAAGAGAAAGACCAGAAGGAAAGAAAAGCGCCTTTAGGGGGTCGAAAGAGAAAATGAGAAGGATCGCTCTTCCTTTTCTTACTGGGATCTTGCTGTTGACTGTGCAGACAACGCTTCTGTTGTCACTCCCTATCCATCGAATCAGACCCGATTTGATGCTCATTTTTACCTTGTGGCTGGTCTTCTCTTATCCACCCCTCTCCGGGGGACTTCTCGCTTTCTCTCTGGGCTACCTCCTGGACCTTTTCTCGGGAAACACCTTCGGTCTTTATACCTTCTCCAGGGCGGCGCTCTTCTTTGCGCTTTATTGCTTCAGGGATCATTTCTATCTGGAAGGGTTTTTCCCCCAGTCCTTCCTTGTCTTTATTTCAGCCCTTCTGGAGGGCTTGCTTCTGATCATCCTGATTGCCATCTTTAATCCGCATCTTCTCCTTTCTTATTATGTCTCCTGGGCCAAGGTTCTCCTTCTTCAGTCTTTTTTCACCGGCCTGATTAGTCCTCTCCTCTTTCTACTCTTTGATAAAGGGTCGGCATATTTATTGCAGAAAAAGGATTTAAAGGTTTAACAGATAACAAATGACTGAGCTGAATACCCAAAAAATGGAAGAACTCCAAGGAAGGCAAAAATACTTTATTGTTTTCTTGTCAATCGCCTTCCTCCTTCTCTCTGTCCGGCTCTGGTATCTCCAGGTGATCAAGGGCAGCGAACTGCGGCGAACCTCTGAGAATAATCGAATCCGTATCCGTGAAAACCCGGCAGACCGGGGGATGCTTCTGGACCGGAAAGGGCGCATTTTGGCCCACAACCGCCCCTCCTTCGAAGTTTATCTTGTGCCGGAAGATCTGGGGAAAAGTCCGGAGATTCTGGAGAGGGTGGGAGAGTTGCTGAATATGGAGCAGGAAGATATTCGGCAAAGACTCCTTACCCAGAAACGGCGTCCCCTTTTCAAACCTGTGAAGATCAAGTCCGACATCGATTGGGAGGAGCTCGCCCGCCTCGAATTCAATCGGGTTCATCTCCCCGGTATGATCGTCGATGTCCGCCCCAGGAGGGCCTATAATTATGGAACCCTTGCTTCTCACCTTCTTGGCTATATCGGAGAAGTGGATGAGAATGAATTGAAACAGTCGAAAGAGGCGCCTTACCGAATGGGATCGGACATAGGAAAATATGGGATCGAACAACGATGGGAACCCGATCTCCGGGGGATAGATGGCGGGCGCCAGATGGAGGTGGACGCCATGGGTAGAGAGATCAAGCCCCTGCAAAGCGTTGACCCTCTTCCCGGAAACAATCTGATCCTCACGATCGATCTTGAGGTTCAAAGAGCGGCTGAAGAGGCTTTTGAAGATAAGAACGGAGCTCTCATTGCCATGGACCCCGGCACAGGGCGCCTCTTGGCCATGGTAAGCAGACCCTATTTCGATCCCAGCGTCTTCGCGAGAAACATCACCCCTGAGGAATGGAAATCCCTCATTGAGAACCCCCATCATCCCCTTCAAAACAAAACCATCCAGTGCCAGTACCCTCCCGGCTCCGTATTTAAGATCATCACAGCCATCGCGGGCCTGGAATCGGGGCTCATTACACCCGAGACACAGTTGACCTGTGCGGGCGTCTTACCTTATGGGAACCGGGACTTCCGTTGCTTCAAGAGGGAGGGGCACGGCACCCTGAGCCTCCATCGCGCCATCGTGGAATCCTGCGACATCTACTTCTATCAGGTGGGATTGAAAGTGGGAGTGGACCGGATTGCCCATTATGCACATGAATTTGGTCTGGGTCGGGCGACCGGCATCCCCCTCTCTCATGAAAAACCTGGAATCATCCCCTCCACCGAATGGAAGCAAACACGCTTTGGACAGCCATGGTACAGTGGCGAGACTCTGTCAATCTCCGTGGGTCAGGGTTACATTAATGCGACTCCTCTACAGCTGGCCATGCTCGTCGCAGCCGTGGCAAACGGAGGAAGGCTCTTCCTTCCCCAGATCGTGGAACGAGTGGAAAACATCTACGGAAAGACAATCAAGGAATACCCGCCCGTCGAGACCGGGAGAGCACACATTTCGGAAAAAACGCTTCGAATTATCCGTGAAGCCCTCCGGGGTGTGGTGAATGAACCCCATGGAACAGGGTGGGCCTCCGCCTTGGATGGAATTCAAGTGGCTGGAAAAACAGGAACAGCCCAGGTGATTCGTATGGAGAAGAATTTTAGAAAGGGTGATATGGACCGCATGCCCATTAAATTCCGGGACCATGCCTGGTTTGTGGCTTATGCCCCCTTTGAGGACCCGAAGATTGCTGTGGCTGTCCTGATTGAGCACGGTGGTTTTGGAGGGGCCGCCGCCGCACCCATTGCAAAGAAGGTCATTGAAAAGTACCTCTTTCCGGATGCCGCTTCTCCTTTAAAAATGGCCGAGAGATTGAAGGATTCCAGAAATGATGATTGACCGTCGCCTCTTCACTCATTTTGATTGGACTCTGATGGGATTGGTACTTCTCATTGCTTCAATCGGGATGCTCAACCTGTATAGCACCACGTCAAATGGAGAGCTATCCGGCACCTCTTTCTTCGCCAAACAGATCATGTGGATGGGAATCGGCCTGGCCGTAATGATTGCCGTTGCCTTTATCGAATACCGCTTCTATTCCGATTTTGCTAATATGTTTTATCTGATCACCCTCTTCTTGCTTCTTGCTGTCATGGCTTATGGGTATATCACTTCCGGCGCCCAACGATGGATCAAGATCGGATCGATCTCTTTCCAACCCTCTGAATTCGTAAAAGTCTCCTTCATTTTGGCCCTGGCCAAATTCTTTCAACGACCTCCCAGTCGGGAGGGTTACGGGTTGAAGGACCTTTCCCGTCCTTTTCTTCTTGTCCTGGTGCCCGTGGCCCTGATCCTGAAGCAGCCCGATTTGGGAACCGCCATCCTTCTTCTATTAATCTTTGTTTCGGTTCTTTTTTTTGTAAAGATACGCTGGACCTCCTTACTCACTCTTGCCGTGGCCGGGATCGCCGTCCTTCCCCTTGTCTGGAGCTTTCTCAAGGAATACCAGAAGAGACGAATCATCACTTTCTTCAACCCGGACATGGATCCCCTGGGAGCCGGGTATCATATCATTCAATCGAAGATTGCCGTAGGGTCGGGAGGGATCTTCGGAAAAGGCTTTATGAAAGGGACGCAATGCAAACTGGGTTTTCTTCCGGAACAGCAGACGGATTTTATCTTCTCCGCCCTGGCAGAGGAGTGGGGGCTGATCGGGTCTCTACTCGTCCTGGCGCTCTATTTTGGTCTGGTTCTGTGGGGACTTCGGATCGCTGTCTATTCCAAGGACCGATTCGGCGCCCTTGTCTCCTTCGGTGTCGTGGCGATGCTCTTCTGGCATATTTTCATCAACATGGGAATGGTATTGGGGATTATGCCTGTGGTGGGAATTCCTCTTCCCCTGCTCAGTTACGGCGGGTCGTTCTTCCTCTCGAGCCTGATTGGGATTGGTCTGCTCCTGAATGTGAGTATGAGACGATATCTTTTCTGATCGGCTGATGAAAAAAGCCCATCTGCTGCGTTACACTCATCCTTCGTCATTGCGGCGTACACCAAAGTACGCCTCATTCCTCAGGATTTCGTGTGCCTTGCATCTGGGCATTTTTGATCAGCCGATTAAAACTTTATCTTTTCGTGAGTTAGAAGGGAACGTCGTCGTCGGCGGGCCCTGGAATACCTTCCTGTTCCATTTCAATCTCTTTCGTCGCTTCAGGGGCCTTACCCGCTGCTCCCAGCATCTGCATCTGGTTGGCAATGATCTCCGTACTATACCTCTTGTTTCCGTCCTTGTCATCCCATGAACGGGTCTGGATCCGGCCTTCGATGTAGACCTGCCTTCCTTTAGCAAGATATTCGCCGCATATTTCAGCCAACCGGCCGAATGCGACGATCCGGTGCCATTCCGTGATCGTGGTCTTTTCACCGGATGTGCGGTTCACCCGGTTTTCACTCGTCGCAATTCGGAAGGTAGCCACGGTCGTCCCATTGCTCAGATACTTGACCTCCGGATCCGCACCCAGGTTTCCTACAAGAATGACTTTATTGACTCCGGCCATAATCCCCTCCTTTGATTTCGGATTGCGGAATGAACCAAAGTCACCTTACCATTTCCAAAACTTCTTTTCAAGGAAGGCTATCATAACAACCATCCCATTGTCACGCCGCCTTTTTTTTCTTATAATAATTCCATGCGACAATCACAATTTGAACAGTTTGAAGCAACTTCTTTGTACTGTCCCAGATGTAAGGCTGCCGTTCCGGTGAGGAAGAGACTGCTCCTGGTGCTGCCTGAAGGCGACGAGTACGAATATCTTTGTGCCTACTGTTCATCCTCGGTCGGGATGAAAATCGATAAAAACACTCCTCCTCTTGAACTCATCATGAAGCCCTGACTAGACGGAAGCCACGTTAAGCCTTTTCGAACATGTCCTTGGGCGCGCCGCACAGCGGGCAAACCCAGTCATCAGGGAGTTTTTCAAAGGGGGTATTCGGAACGATATTCCCATCGGAGTCACCTTTTTCGGGATCGTAAATGTAGCCGCAGATTTTACACTTCCACTTCTCCATCTCAGCCTCCACTCAACAAGATGCAAAGGGCATAGGGCATGGCGCATAGAGTGAAAAAAATCAATAACGCCTCACGCTTAACGCCTTGTACCTTACATTCTATAGTTTGTCCTTATTTAAGGATTTCATCATCGTAGACTTTTTCCAACCGGTATTTATGTTTGGTCTCTTCCTGGACGAGAAAGGAGAAGAGTTTCTTCAAATCTTCATCCTGGACCGGCTCTTTCAGGTCATGATAAAGTTGAATGGACCGTTCCTCTCGCTTCATTGCCATCCGAAGAATATCTGCATACGGCATCTCCGGCCTGAATTCCGCGTCTACCATATAATCACTGATCCGGAGATTGGGAATGGTTTCAATCCTTGTCTGGCCCACCCTTTCCATATGGATATTTTCGAGTAATTTCCGATGTCCCTGCTCTTCTTTGGCAAAATCCAAAAAAAGCTCCTTGCTCCCGGAAAATTTTACCACCCGGCTCGCCTTCGTATAAAAATCAACTGACTCGATCTCTCTTTCGATAGCAAACTGAATCACTTCCTGGAAATCCTTCTCGTTCATGGAACCTCCTTTCGGAAATAAAGATCAGGATCATTTTAAGCAAAGGAGCCCATTGGGTCAAGAAAAAAGAATAGAAAAAAGAGGGTCACTTTTAATTTCTGATTTACAAAAGGAAGGGGAAAGGAAGGACATCTATACTTTCTTTCTGAGAAGTCGCATGGAGTTGAAGATCACCAGGAGGGAGCTGGCCTGATGCATAACGGCTCCTAAAATCATGGTCATCCACCCTTGGGCCGAGAGAACGACCAGAAGGGCATTGAATCCGATGGCAAAGATGAGATTTTCCTTTATGACACGGAGGGCCTTCCGTGAGAGTCGAATCACAAACGGGATCTTTCCAAGCTCATCGGTCATCAGCGCAATATCCGCGGTTTCGATTGCCACATCGGTCCCCACTGCACCCATGGCAATCCCCACATCGGCAGAAGCCAGAGCCGGGGCGTCATTTACCCCATCTCCAACCATTGCCACCACCTGTCCCGTCCTCCTCCATTCCCTGACCTTGATCACTTTCTCTTCGGGAAGAAGCCTGGCTTCGTAACGGATGCCCAATTCTTCGGCAATTCGGTTAGCCACCTGCTCATTATCGCCGGTCAACATCCAGATCTCAGGGACACCTTCCTTCTTGATCTTCTCAACCGCTCCCCTGGCCCCTGCTCTTAGAACATCCGAAATGCCGATCAAACCCACGAGACGGCTATTCTGAGAAACTAAGAGGGAGGTTATCCCTTTCCATTCCTTTGAATCCAACAGTGTCCCAATGGATTCTGGAATCTCAACACCCTTGTCCTTGAGCATTTCCAGGCTGCCCACAAAAATGGCTTTTCCGTCCCATTGGACCTTCACGCCTTTGCCCCTGAAATTCTCAAAAGAGTCCGGATGGGGGATACTCATTCTTGCCTCCTCTGCTTTCATGATGACAGCTCTGCCGAGAGGATGCTCAGAACGCTTCTCCGCTATGGCTGCCCAGTAGAGGACATCCTTGGGATCTACCCCATCCACCGGTTTGATCTCGATCACTTTCGGTTTTCCCTCGGTGAGAGTCCCTGTTTTGTCAAGAAGAAGAGTCTTTAATTTCCCCATCTGCTCAAGATAGGCTCCTCCCTTGATCAGGATCCCCTGCCGGGCTGCGTTTCCAATGGCAGCCACAACCGCAGTCGGAGTGCCAAGAACGAGTGCGCAGGGGCAGGCAACGATGAGAATGGTGATGGACCGGATGATGTCTCCTGTAATCAGAAGGGTGAGAAGAGCAATCGCCAGGATCGCTGGAATGAAGTATCGGGCAAATCGGTCCGTGACCCTCTGGATAGGCGATTTCTCGGCCTGGGCCTCCAGGATCAGACGTTTGATCTGGGCCAGTTTGGTATCCTCGGCTACCTGTGTGGCTTCGATTGAACAGGAGCCCGCCTCATTAATCGTCCCGCAAAAGACTTTATCTCCTTCCATCTTCTCGACCGGGATCGATTCTCCCGTTAGGGTGGCCTGATTGATGGAGCCGCATCCGGAGACGATTCTTCCGTCCACAGGGATTCTCTCTCCTGGCTTTACGATCACCACCTCGTTGATCTGGACCTCCTCAATGGGAACTTGAACTTCTTGCCCACCCCGGATGACCCATGCCGTTTTGGGAGAGAGCTGGATCAGGGAGGCGATGGCTTTCCGGGCCTTTCCAACGGTGACATGTTCCAGGGATTCACCCAGGAGCATGATGAAAATGACGGTGGCTGCTTCATGAAATGCACCCACGGCAGTGGCTGAAATGGCAGCGATTGAGACGAGGGTATCGACATTCAGGTCCGGAATCAAAAGGGTTTTAATGGCGCTCTTTAGGATCGGGTAACCGCCGCAGACCAGGGAGGCAATGGCAAAGCCGTTTGGCAGAAAGGGAGGGCCCCATCCAGTCCACTCCAGGATCCATGACGTTCCCAGGGTCACACCGGAAAGGGTCAGAAAGACGTAGGACCTCATCTCCTTCCAGAATGTCCGGGTTCGCTCTACGGCGGTCTCTCTAACGACATAACCCGGCTTGGTGATCGCCTTCTTAATTTGTTCTTCGTGTACACGATGGGGATCATAATAGACCGTGGCCGAAGAACCCACATAACTCACTTCTGCCGACAGGATTCCGGGGAGATGTTCCACCGAGCGCTCGATATTCAATGCGCAATCCCCGCAATGGATCGTGTCAATATTGACAATGATCTTGGATTTCCCTTCGAATTTCTTCTCTTCCACTTCCACTCACCTAATTTAATGATTAGTACTCTAATCAGGTTTGTCAAATCCCCTTCTGAAAAAAATAAATGCATATTGCAAAATTAATCCCGCTGGGGACGGGACAGAATTAGCAATATTTTGAATTGCTAATTGATCATTTCCCAATGATCCTTTCCTTTAGTCTCCCCAACTCCACACGCCAGTGTTTTGGAGGCTATAGTACTGGTCATTGAGCACCTTTTCGTGGAGGGCCTCCTCCTCTGCCAGGCGTTTGTACATATTCTTTCCACGGGGGTCCTTTGTCAATTCGGCCATGGACCGGTAGTAGCTCCCTGCCTTCTTCTCTTCCCGGATCGCCATCCTTAACGCATCCATATCCGTCAGTTGCTCCTGCCCCTTCGGCTTATCAACCTTCAGGGGAATTCCCTTCTTTTTAAGGGATGTCCCGTCATAAAGGATCCATTCCCCTTTTTCCTTGAGGGATTTAGAAAGCTCCTTCAGTTTCTGAAAATGGTTCAGCTCAAATTCGGAGAGCTGCTGAAACATGTCTCTTCCTTTGAGGTTTTTGGTCTTCTTTGCAGCCTTGGCATAGAACTGATAAGCCTCTTTTTCGGCCTCCATGGCCACTTGAAGGGCTTTTAAATCCTCTCTCCCCGTCCATGGAAGGTCCTGGCCGCATCCTTTACAAGCCATTTTCTTATTTCTTTTAATGACCTCTTCAACCCCTTCAAATCCCTCGACGGTCATATCCGCTTCGGCGCCGCAATGGTCACAGGAAAAAATCTTTTTTTCATTTGCCCCCATGTTTTTCTCCTTTTTTCTATGGATCCTGAATGAGTCTTCTTCCTGCCTCAAAAGCCTGCTGCAGGGCCTCTGGACGCTTCAGGATGTCGCCCTGGGCCTCGATTCCTTTAAAAAGCAACTCGCCTGCGTACCGGACATGAATCGCATCAAAGAAATATTTCATGGTCAGAATCGCCCCGTCAAAGAGTTTTCCTCCCTTCGTCGCTCCTACCGAGATAAAGAATCCTTTGCGGTTCAGATCTTTTTTTATGAGGGATGGGTCTTTGACGAGGTACTTCCTCGCCCAGGAGGCCTGACTCCTGTCCACGAGGGCCTTGGCCAAGCCAGTAATTCCATAAAAGAAAATTGGCGAGGCGAGGATAATCACATCCGATTCCGTCAATTTCGGATAGATCTTCTGCATATCGTCTTTGATAATACATATTCCCGTGGTATCACAGCCGTGGCATTCCATGCAGGGAATGATGCTGAAGTCCCTGACATGAAGACGCTCCACCTCTGCTCCGGATGCCTCGGCCCCCTTCAAAGCTTCCTCCAAGAGGAGGTCCGTATTCCCCCCTTTTCTCGGGCTTCCAAAGATCCCCAGCACTTTCAAGGCTTCCTCCAATCCCCGCCATTTCAAAGAAAAAAATTTCGTAGGGGAGCCCCGCTGGGGGCTCCTAAATAGGGCGGCCGCAGTGGGCCGCCCCTACATGAATTGTCTCAAACCTTAAACCTCCATTCTCAAACAGTTACATCCTGAAGCTCCCTCAATCCATCCAGGGTTGGGTTTTCAACCCCCTTGTGCTGGATCAATACCTTAAAGACTTCACCCATGCCCGTCTCCGGTTCAATCAGGTGTTTCAGGGCGAGCCGGAGCCGAAGGCCTCCGATTCCAGGTTCCTCTTTTTCCAGAGATTCCATTTCCTGAAGAAGACCTAATCCGATAAGAAACCGGAACTGCGGAACAAAGCCGGTGAAGCGGAGCCCGGCGTCCTCTCCTTTCTGGATAAGACGGGTGAAGTTGACGTGAGCGGTCATGTCCTGTCTTCCTAATCTCACATAAGGATCATCAGAAGCCCGATGCCGGTAATAACACAACAAGGTCCCCTCATGCCGGTAGGAAGCGTATAGTTCCTCCGCTTGATAGCCATAATCAATGGTTAGAACAAATCCGCGTTTCAACAAACGTCCCATGTCTTCCATCCACTCCAAGGCCTTCAGGTTCACCTCTGCCCTCTGCTGTTCCTGAAGAAAGATACCCATCGATTCAAAATAGGAAGCAATCTTAGGATCCGAAAGGACCCCCAGCTCTTCCTTCAATTGTCCATTCTGCTGGCTCACGTAGAACTCTTTCAATTCCCCATGGTCCAGAATCACCCGGTGAACCGGAAAGGCATCAAACAATTCATTGGAGAGGATGCAGCCTACTACCCAGTCGCGCCTTCCCCGAAGTGTTTTAGGATCCAACCAAAATACCTTTCCTTCCTCATCTTCCCGGGCGAGCCTCACCCTTTGTTCGCTCAGAAGAAAGGGGGCGGTTTCAACAAGATGGTACCGAATCCGTTGGTAAAAATCAGGCGCTTTGCCCTTCATCCAATGGAGGATGTCCTTGCAGAGAAAGCCTCTCCCTGCCCCTACCTCCACCACATCGAAAGAGTCGCCTCCCAGGACCTCTGCCATCTGCAGGAGTTGTTTGGCGATCAGGTGGCCAAAAACGGGATGGACGCAGGGACTGGTATAGTAATCTCCCCCTTTTCCAACCTTGGTCCCGCCGGATTGATAATAGCCATAACGGGGATGGTACAGGCACCAGTCCATGAATTGCATAAACGTGACAGGGCCCCGCGCGGCTATTTGTGAAAGAATGAAGTCTCTCAGTCCTTCTTCCCGGTCTCGACCCTCTTTTTCCATATACAAAGCAGTTCTCTGTTATGATACCCGGATTGAACCAACTCCCAGCCTTCCATCCCTTTCTCCCGGAAGAGGTTTGCCAACCACCGAATCCCTTCCTCAGACGCATCGTGAACAAAACAGCTACCCGTCTGGTCGCACTCAATAATCTTCTCTGCTCCTCCGGGTTGAGCCGCCGGAAGCTGGTGAAACGTAATCTGGTATTCCCAGTGAACCATAATCCTTCCCTTCGTTCAAAAAATTCTGGAATAATGGAATGTTGGAATGATGGAATAGTGGAGAGAAACCAAAATATTTATTCTTTAACCCAATATTCCAATATTCCATCTTTCCATTCTTTCTTCTCAATCCTCCAGCCCCGCTTCTTTAAGTGGGCCCTCTTCAAAGGCCTCATGGACCCAGTTCAACGCAGCGACCATTTTTGGGAAACCGATGGTGGTCAGACCAAGAAGAATCGCATGCCGGATCTCATCACGGGAGATCCCGAGGGCCATTGCTCTTCGGGCATGAGACTTGATGGCTCCCTCTGATTCGGAGCCGATGGCAATCCCGAGTTTGACCAGTCTCCGGGTTTTCTCATCGAGAGGTCCGGAGGAATGGCACTTCAGGGCAAGTCTCTCGTATTCCTTCTCCACCTCGGGAAATTCCTCTCTGAAGCGTTCATACGAAAACGGGAGATGCTTCATCTTGACCTCCTTTACCTTTCATCGGAACGTAATCCTATATTTGTTGACCATATGATGAGGGAAGTAGGATTCCTTTGCTTTTCTCAAACCCTCTTCTCCCAGATCCTGTTCCCGATTGACGTAATGAAATTCCGACCAGTGATTCTCCAGGAACGCCTGGTTGATCATCGGGTAAATCCCGTCAAAAGCCGAGTTGGCCTTTTCAACGTGAATGACAACGGTTTCAGAATTAAGAGGTTCTCCGAATGTAAAGGCTTCCACTTTTTCATCTATCAGGATCGCTCCTCCCGTCACACTGAGATGATCAAAGTGGGAGAGTACTTCCTTGATCGCCTGCGATTCGTTTGCCAAACCCGGAATAATCTCACAATCTCGGAGATTGCACCACTCCTCTTCCAGTCGGAGACATTCCGGAATCCATTCCGAATCGATAGAAATATATTGATAGCGGTATTTCTCTTTGAACTGCTTGATATGGTTTCGCTTTCGATGGTACTTCCTCCCCTCCAACAGAGCCAGATCCCTGACCCGGTAGACATAATCGGACTGATTTCTGTCAAACTCAGCTGCCATCCCTGCCGCTTCCCAGTTGTTCTGCCTTACCGCGGTTTCAGGGACCCTGGCAATTTTGGGTGAATCTCCTTTTGACTCAAGATAATGCAACAGGGTACGATAACATTCTATCATATCTCCTTCGCCGATAACAGGAAAGAAAAAGGAGTCCTTTCCCTTATCAGAGAAAAGGCAGAGGAAGTCCTCTAAGCGGCAGATCTTAATCTGGTAGGCGTACCGCCACATGAAAAGATTTGTGAAGGTAAGCTCAGAGATAACAGGAGGAAAGCGGCTAAAAACCTCAACAAAGACGGGTCTATCTTCAAGGGTGATCTCTTTGAATTGCGGAAATTCGGGGATGCTTCCCAGAGTTCCAATCATTATGCGACTCCTTCTATTCAATGGGGCTATCGGGCAAGATGGGTGACCATGGTGCAGATTTCATCCAGCTTGAAAGGCTTGTAGATAAATCCGTAAACCCCGAGATCAATCGCTTCTTTGAGGAAGGCATCCCCTCTTTCTGAAACGATCAGGAGGATTCTTGTTTGGTGGGATTTTTTTATCTCAAGGAGAAGGTTTTTTTCCCTTACCCCAGGGGTGTCGACATTTAGAATGAAGATATTGAAGGTTTCTTCGGAAAGAAGGGATTTTATTTTGGAACCGTTATCAACAGTTGTTATTTGATGACCTTCCCGCTCCAAACACTCCCTTAAATAACCTCGGCTGGCCAAATCATGATCTACAATGCAGATCCTGCAACTCATCACCCTTCCCCTTCCAGACAGATTGAAGCTCCCGCCCTTATAAGGACGGGAGCTTCCCGGCAAGGTGTTCCCTTTTATCCCGCCCATGGCGGGACACAATCCGGTCAATGAAGATGACTACTGGAAAGGATATCAGTGATTCTTGCCGAGTCGATTCTCCAAGATGACCTGGTCAACAATCTCTCCGCAAAAGATACATCTCCACCCGAAAAATTCCTCAGCGATTCCGTAGAATTTTTCATAAACCATTGTCCCCTCGCAACGGTTACATTTCATGGCAGCCTCCTGTTACCCTCTCCCTACGCCGTCGTGCTGTCCCAGCGGGTTCCTTCTTCGAATAGAAGAAGGGAGTAAGGGAATATTCATACTAAATTTCAGCAAGTTCTGTACCAGGAGTTTTGTTTCTTTTAATTATAAGATAATTAAGCGACTTTTAAGCTGAAATCGAAGGAGGAAGAAATGTTGAAAAATAAGGCGATTGTCCATAATTTAAACACACATTATTTTGAACTGGGATTATGTCAAACAAAAACTTTTAATTTTCAGTTAGTTACAGATATGTTTATTATCGGACTGCCATGTACCAATACTATGCATCAATTATTCCATGCCTTCTCAGCTTTCCATAAAGGGTTGACCGAGTGATCTTCAATTTTTTAGCCGCCTGATGTTTATTCCAATTCGTCTCTTTCAATGTTTTTAAGATAAGGCTTTTTTCATAATCCTTCAAAGACGCGACCTCTTCGGAGGAAGGCGGTTTCTGAAGGAGGTAAGGAGGAAGGTCCCTGGGTACGATCCGTTCATTCTTTGCAAGGATGACGGCATGCTCCATCACATTTTCCAATTCACGGACGTTTCCAGGCCAACCGTGGGCCATTATGATCTCCACTACCTCTGAAGAAAGATCCACAACCTCTTTTCCTTTCTCAAGGCTGAATTTTTTCAGGAAACTGGATGCCAACGAGAGAATGTCATCTCTCCTTTCCCGAAGAGGAGGGATGATAATCGGGATGACGTTCAAACGGTAATAGAGGTCTTCTCGAAAGGTCCCCTTCTTCATCTCTTCCATCAGATTTTTATTGGTGGCAGCAATAATACGGACGTCCACCTCAAGAGTCTCCTCTCCTCCCACCCTCTCAAACCGGTGGTCCTGCAATACCCGAAGCAGGAGGATTTGGGTGGGAGGGGAAACTTCCCCAATCTCATCCAGAAAGACAGTTCCGCCATGGGCCATTTCGAACCGCCCGATCTTTCGGCGGATGGCACCGGTAAAAGCTCCCTTCTCATGCCCGAAGAGTTCGCTTTCCAAAAGATTCTGGGAATAAGCAGAACAGTTTGCAATAATAAAAGGTTTTGACTTTCGATGGCTGTTGAAGTGAATGGCCCTGGCAACGAGCTCTTTTCCAGTGCCACTTTCACCCTGGATGAGGACGGTTGAATCCGTATTGGAGATCTCGGAGATCAAATCATAAATCTCCTGCATTCTCGTATTTTTTCCCACAATGTTTCCAAAACTGAAGCGTTTTTCCAGAGCCTGGGTGAGAAGAATGTTCTTATTTTTTTCTTTCTTCAACTCATCATGAAGGTCCTTGATCCGGAGCATCACCCTGATCTTAGCCAACAGTTCCTCATTGATGAAAGGTTTGGTTAGATAATCATCCGCTCCGATGTTGAGGCTATTGATCTTGTCTTGTAGGCCCGATCGGATGGTGAGGATGATGACAGGGATGAATTTCATCTCCTCATCCCCTTTAATTTCCCGGCAGATATCCCTGCCATCCATATCCCCGAGCATCACGTCGAGGAGAATTAAATCGACGGGTGTCTCAAACTCCGGGGCTTTTTGTCTCTCTATCTCCAGAATCCTCCTCGCCTCCGCACCGGAATGTGCAGAGAAGACCTGATATCCTTCCAGTTCAAGGAGGGTGGTGATCATCTCCGCCGTGTCCCGCTCATCATCGATGACCAGGATTCTTTTTAATCTCTTAGGTCCCATTCTTCCTTTCAATCATTCCTTGTTAATATCCTACATGACGAATAATATTACAGAAAGGCATCTCAATGTCAAAGGGTGGAGTTGTATGGGGTTCTTAATCGATGGGTTAACTCAGTGCGTGGAGGGGATAACCCCTCTTTTTCAATTGGTTTTTGATCTCAAAGATGTGCTCCGGTCCTCGTGTTTCAAGAACCAGTACCACTTTGGAAAATCCAAGGGGGATATCCCTGGCTGCCCGTTCATGAATGATGTGAAGAATATTCGCTTGGCCCTGGGCAACCCATGCGGTCAATTTTGCTAAAGCTCCTGGGACATCTCTCAAGAGAACCTCCAAGCGAACAATTCGTCCTGTTTGAGAGAGACCTTTCTCAATGATACGGTCAAGGAGATGGACGTCTATGTTTCCTCCGCTGATCACTAAGACGATTCGTTTTTTATTGGTTTTCCATTTTTTTGATAACAGGGCCGCCAAAGGGGTTGCTCCGGCTCCTTCTGCCACAATACGCTTCCTTTCCATAAGAAGGAGAATGGCTGACGCAATCTCATCCTCGCCAACGGCAATCATCTCGTCCACGTATCTCCGGATAATTGGAAATGTGTTCTCGCCAATTTTCCGTATCGCGATGCCATCGGCCAGTGTAGGATGGATGTTTGTATCCACAATCTTCCCCCTTTGGAGGGCCACCAGAGCGGATCGGGCGTGGACAGATTGAACGCCGACGATTTTGACCCGGGGTCTTCGCTTCTTCACAATCGAGGCAATTCCTGAGATTAAGCCTCCACCGCCAACCGGGACCACAATCAAATCCACGCCGGGAACATCCTCAAGAATTTCAATACCGATCGTTCCCTGACCTGCGATAATGTCGTGGTCATCAAAAGGATGGATAAAGGGCTTTCCCTCTTCAGCTAGTCTCCTGGCGTATCTCATAGCCTCGTCCGTATTCTTTCCAAACAGGGTAACTTCTCCTCCATATGACCGTGTGGCGACCTGTTTGGCGAGGGATGCACCTTCCGGCATCACGATAATGGAGGGAATTCCTAAAAGGGAGGAAGCATAGGCCACACCCTGGGCATGGTTCCCTGCTGATGCAGCCACCACTCCCTTCTTTCGCAATGCAGGAGGAAACCGGGATAATTTGTGATAAGCCCCCCTTATTTTGAAGGACCCGGTCTTTTGAAGATTCTCCAGTTTTAGGAATACTTCTTTGCCTGTCATCTTGGAAATCGCATCCGAATAGACTGTAGGTGTTCGAAGGATCACTTTTTGAATCTTCCGTTGGGCCGCTTCTATCTCTTCCCAGAGTCTCATGTTGATGCACTCCCTCCTTCTGATCTTTATTTAATCGAGAATACATCTCTTCCTCTTGTTTAGCAATATTTTTGACTTTGGAGGGGAAGGAAGGCTATTTTTTCTGGATTCATCTCTTAAACTCAGGCCATTGGTATGGAATAATGAGGCAGGCCTTTTTCCCTCTCCCTTGATGCCTGCCTGCGCGTAGCCGCTTCGGCGAAGGCAGGGGAGAGGGATAGGGTGAGGGTGAATAAGTTATCTATACGATTAACTAACAACGACCCCGGCAACCGCCACGGGAATGTCCACCTCCGGCAAATCCACCCCTACCACCGAAATTACTGCCGCCACCCCCATGGAATCCCTGCCCAAATCCTCCGCCACCCGCAGAAGGGGCTCTCATCGAAGGGGCGCTAAAGGAACGAGAAGGAGCGCTGAAAGACCGATCCATTCTTGGAGAGGGTCTCTGGAAACTCATCCCCCTCTGGCTGCCAGAAGTGCTCGGCCTGTTGAAGGCTCCGCCGCTCCCGGAAAAGGACCTGAACGACCGGCCGCCATCACGGATGCCTGTGTTGGAACCACTCCTCACGCTTCCAGATGGCCTGTCGAAGCTCATTCTACCGCGATTGTTTGAGGCATCTGGACGATTGAATGATCTTCCTCCCATATCAATCGAGCCTGTCTCAGTACGACCTCTTTCAAATTTCCGGTCTGTCTCCGTTCCTCTCAACGAGTCTCTACCTCGACCACTTGAAGTTTCTGGACCACGGCCTCTGTTCGTGAAAACTCTTTCTTCCGGTTGACCTCGAGACCTCGACGAACCGATATTGCCGCTGGAAGGTTTCTGGTCTCTCACCCGGGCAGCGGTGTTTCCGGCCCTCGACCTTTCATGGCTTCGTTCTATGATCGACCTGGCCCCTTTTTGAGCCTCCGGAGAGTTAAAATTCCTTGCGTGGGATATGTCTCTCCGCCCTTGAAATGTTCTTCCTGAGATTCTCGACTTATGATCAACCGTAACAACCCTTTTAAGTCTATGGTCGAAGACATGGTTGGTACATATCTTTGTTCCGAAATTTTTCACAATGATTACCTTGTGAAAATCGTGAAGAATGAAGAACCCCGGGAACCAAAAACTGTGCCACCAGAAGGGATACGGAACCCATGAGTACATGTAATAATAATCCCAGGGTGGAGGATAATAAGTTACAACGGGCGGTCCTTCATCGTAATAATAGTTGTTGATCACCGCGGGGTCCGTATACTGGCTGTAATTTCCTGCTGGCTCTTCTGGCATCTCTCCCCCCCTGACATCAGAAACCACAGGAAGGCCCATCTCACCGGCCAGAGCTTGCAAGGTGTTCACAGCCTCTTCTCTCTTCATTGTCAGCCTGCCTGAATCCGCGGCATCACCCGCTGCATCCTGCAACTCCCCAAGGATATCAGGGGTCATAGGATAGTCGGCAATCCAACCGTTTCTTGGTGCTATACCCGCTGTAGCCAAAGCCCCCTCGGCCTCTGCTTCGCTGCTCACAGTCCCAAGTTTAAGGGCTTCCGCCAGTTTCATGGCAAAGTCGCCTTCACGTACAAGCCCCTGCGCCACGGAAGGCGCCGTCCCTTCTTCGGATTGAGGGTGGACAGTCCCTGCAAGGGGCATGAAGAGTAAACTGATTGAGGCTACTAATGTAATCAACGAGTTTTTCATGAAATGCTCACTCCTTTCTTGTTCGCAACTTCTAAGAACTCGGCCTTCAAATTAAATATAATACTTGGGAACCAGCTGGGCAAACTCCATTCCTCTCTTGCAGCATCACGCAAAAATTGACAATCCAGGGCGATTATACTATTTTTAATAATCTGAAGGAGTTAGCGATCTTTCAACCCATACGATCGAATCCATAACAAAGGTCTTCAGGTAGACGATAAGGGTGCCAACTTGCTGAATCAAATGCTTTCTTCCATTTCAAAACCAACCAGATATCTGGGAAGGGAGATTAATTCCATAAGGAAAGATCCTTCCGATGTGAGATTAAGATTCTGTCTTGCCTTTCCGGATGTTTACGAAATAGGGATGTCCCACCTTGGGATTCAGATCCTTTATCATATTCTGAATAGCAGAAAAGAGGTTTTATGTGAAAGGGTTTTTGCCCCATGGATCGATATGGAAAAACTTTTAAGGGAAAAGGGGATTTCTCTCTTCTCCCTTGAAACCTCCTCTCCTCTGACTGATTTTGATATCCTGGGCTTTTCCCTCCAGTATGAGCTTTGTTTTACCAATGTCCTCAACATGCTCAGTCTATCCAACATTCCCCTTTTGGCAAAAGAGAGGGATGACCGCTTTCCTCTCGTCATCGCAGGAGGACCCACTGTCTTCAATCCTGCTCCAGTGGCAGATTTTTTCGATGCGTTCGTCATTGGAGACGGAGAAGAAGCCGTCCTTGAGCTCTGTGATCTCTACCTCCAGTGGAAGGACTCCAAGGGAGGCAAGGATGAGCTCTTGAAAGCCCTTTCTCAAACGGAGGGGGTCTATGTTCCAAGCCTTCATACCGGCAGTGAACCTATTCGAAAACGGTTGGTTTCAGACCTCGACCGGTCTCCCTTTCCCATCTGCCCCATTGTCCCATATATGAAGGTGGTTCATGACCGCCTCAATATAGAGATCGCAAGGGGCTGCAAACGGGGATGCCGTTTTTGTGAAGCAGGATTCATCTATCGACCTTACCGGGAGAGAAGCCCCCGAAGGATTGAAGAGATTCTTCACACCTCCCTGAAACATACGGGTTATGAAGAAATCTCCCTTCTTTCTCTCAGCGCGGGGGATTATTCCCAGATCGGCCCTCTTCTTTCTCATCTGATGGATCAATTTGAATCGAAAAAGCTGGCAGTCTCTTTTCCGTCCCTTCGAATCGAAGAGGTTGTGGGCCATTTAGCCGAGGAGGTGAAGCGTGTCAGAAAGACCGGATTCACGATTGCACCGGAAGCCGGTACGGAGCGACTCCGAAGGGTCATCAACAAAGAGATCGACGAGGAGATTCTCTTTCAAGGGGTTTCCGACCTCTTTTCAAAAGGCTGGAAGAATATCAAACTCTACTTCATGATGGGACTCCCCATGGAAGAGGAGGAAGACCTGAGAGGCATTCTCGACCTTTCCAGGAAGATCCTCTCCTATGGACAAAAACAGAGGGTGTATCCTAATGTCAATGTGAGCGTCTCCACCTTTGTCCCAAAGCCCCACACCCCTTTTCAATGGGAAGCCCAGATTTCCTTAGAGGAGATGAAGGAGAGACTTCGCTTTCTCAAGGAAGGATTGAAACGAAGCCCATTACGGTTGAAATGGCAGGACCCTCATCTCAGCCGTTTGGAAGGGGTTTTCTCCACGGGGGATCGGAAGCTTTCTCAGGTTTTGATCGAGGCCCATCGGCTGGGATGCCGATTCGACGGCTGGAGTGACCAGTTCCAATACTCTCTTTGGGAAGAGGCCTTTGGAAAAGCAGGATTGGAGATGGATGCTTACACACAGAAAAAGGATTTCCGGGAAATTCTGCCGTGGTCTATAGTCGACACAGGAGTTGACCCGCAATTCCTCCAGGAGGAATACCAGCGAGGATTGAGAGGGGAATTCAGTCCTCCGTGCAGCAAGGAGGACTGCTGCCGCTGTGGGATGTGCGATGGGAAATCGGTCAGGGTGAAAGAAGGGGAAAAAACGGAGTTTCATGCCGTCGAAGGGGTGAAAGAAGCTGAAAGAAAATCCAATCTAAAAAATGAGGCGAAACGAAAGGTCCGGTTGAGGTTTGAAAAGAGGGGGGAAATCAGCTTTATCAGCCATCTGGAACTTACCCATCTTTTTCATCGGGCAACAAAGAGGGCGCAGCTTTCCCTTATGTATTCTGAAGGATTTCACCCGATGCCGAGGATCATCTTTGCAACAGCCCTCCCTGTGGGTATGGAGAGCATGGACGAAGTGGTGGACATCGAGATCGTGGATAGGGTAAAACCTCTGGAGATCATGGAGAGGCTCAATCGGACACTCCCCGAAGGGATTCGGATCACCGAAGCCACAGAAGTTCCCCTTTCGAAATCTCCTTCTTTTCTTGTTCAGCGATCTGTCTACTGGATTATGTTGGATCATCTTGTCTCCAAGGCGGAAGCGAATGCCAGGATCAAAGAAGCCCTTAAAAAAGAGAGTCTGATGCTGGTTCAGGAAAGAAAAGAGAGGAAGCGGAGTATCGATATCAAGCCCCTGATCGAAAAGATGGCTGTTTTGACTTTTGCCGACAAAGAAGGAGTCTCCGGTCACAGTCCATTTGGCGAAAAAGCAAAGGAGAAGGAAGTCAACGACTGGGGGATCGAGCTGGTCCTTCGCAGGAGTGATGGAGGCACAGCAAAGCCGTCGGAGATCCTTGGAGCCATACTGGGTCTGGATCGGGAGTCCGCAGGCCGATGCAAAGTCATCAAAATGGAATGAGGGAATTTTGGAAAATTAGGAACCCATCATTCCACCATTCCATTATTCCAATGTTTATTCTGGTATTCTCTTGGAGTAGGCCATGGCGAATGAACTGATCATCAATGCAAAAAGCCAGGAGACAAGGGTTGCCCTGCTGGAAGATCGGGTTCTTACTGAACTATACATTGAGCGCGCCAAAGACCGTGGAATCGTGGGGAACATCTATAAAGGGAAAGTCGTGAAGGTCCTTCCAGGGATGCAGGCAGCCTTTGTCGATATCGGGCTCGAAAAAGCCTCCTTCCTTTATGTCTCTGATGTCCATGCAGGCATAGACGATTTTGAAGAGATGGGCTTTCATACGGAGGAGATGCCCGCCTACTTTTCTCAATCCTCGCCGATCGAAGACCTTCTCTCGGAAGGCCAGGAGATTCTTGTCCAGGTTTCAAAAGAACCCCTCGGAACGAAAGGAACCCGTATCACCTCCCATGTGACGCTGCCGGGCAGATATCTCGTCTTTATGCCTGGAGTAGACCATATCGGGGTATCAAGAAGGATTAAAGATGAACGGGAACGGAGAAGGCTGAGAGAGATTGTCCAGGCCATGAAACCTCCCGCAGGGGGCTTCATTGTCCGGACGGCCAGTGAAGGGGCGGATCCGGATGAGATCCGGAATGACATGGACTTTCTACTCAGTCTCTGGAATAACATTCAGAAGAAGAAGGAGACCTCATCAGCCCCTTCTCTCATCTACAGCGATCTGACCATGGTACTTCGAGTCATCCGTGATATCCTCTCTCCCCAAGTCAACCGCATCGTCATTGATTCAGGAGAGGAATATGCCAATATTATTACCTTTATCAACACCTATATGCCCAGGCTGAAATATGAGATTAACCTTTATGAAAAGAAAGAACCCATTTTTGATGCCTACGGGATCGAAATGGAGATCGATAAAATCTTGGGAAGAAAAATCTGGCTGAAATCCGGGGGATACATCGTCATTGATATGTGCGAGGCACTGGTCGCCATCGACGTCAATACGGGAAGGTATGTCGGAAAGAGGAATGTGGCCGATACCATTCTGAAAACCAATCTGGAAGCGGCCAAAGAGATTGCCTATCAGCTTCGACTCCGAAATATTGGCGGGATTATCATTATCGATTTTATCGACATGGAGAGAGAAGGGGATCGGGAAAAAGTCTATCAAGTCTTAGAGGAGGCGATTCGCAAAGACCGACAGAAGATGAACATCTTCAAGATTTCAGAGCTGGGCTTAGTGGAGATGACCCGGAAACGGACCCGCGAAAATATTTCGAGAGTCCTCGGGGAATCCTGCCCCTATTGTGAGGGAGCCGGATTGATCAAATCGAAGACAACCATTTGTTATGAGATCTTTCTTGAAATAGAAAGAACCGCATCCGAGCTCGGAGGCCAGAGCATCCTGGTCGAGGTCAATCCGGAGATCGCCGACCTTCTTTATGAAGAAGAAAGGAGCGCTGTGGAGGAGTTGGAACAGAAGCTCAAAAAGAAGATGATCATCAAGGGCAAGCCAGGGTTCCATCAAGAGCAGTACAATATTATCGAAACATGAGCCCAGGGAAGAATGGAATAATGGAACAATGGAAAATTGGGAATACCAAAACCGGAGAGATGGAATGTTGGGTAGGTCCAGTATTCCATTATTTTCGGATCCTTTTCAGATTCTTTTCAGAAAGATTCCTCCAGAAATTGACAAATCTCTTGAAATCCATTAACATTTGTTGATTTATAAATGGGAGGCACTTTATGTATGCCGTCATCAAAACCGGTGGAAAAGAATACCGGGTCGCCAAAGGAGACCTGATTCGGGTCGAAAAACTGGAAGGGAAAGCAGGGGACCAAGTGGAAATAAAAGATGTACTCATGGTCTCCGACCATGAAGAGGTTCGGTTCGGAACTCCAATGCTTGCCGCTATCTCCATCACAGGGAAGATTGTTGATCAGACCGAAGGGAAGAAAGTCCTAACTTACAAGATGAAAAAAAGGAAGAATTACAGGAGATTCAAAGGACACCGGCAAGCCTATACTTATCTTAGGATAGAAGATATTAAGCAGGGAAGCATGGAATAATGAAATGTTGGAATATTGGAACAATGGAATGATGGAATAATAGGATAGAAAGAGGTCCCAAAGTCTATAGTCAGTTTAAATTTTCCCAATATTCCATTTTTCCATCATTCCATTATTCCAGGCGTGAAGGAGGATGTTATGGCGCACAAGAAAGCAGGGGGAAGTTCCCGAAACGGCAGGGATAGCGCGGGACAACGCTTAGGAGTCAAGCGGTTCAGCGGTCAGTCGGTCCTGGCTGGAAACATTCTGGTCCGCCAGAAAGGAACCCGGATCTTCCCCGGTGAAAACGTCGGAATGGGGAAAGACTACACACTGTTCGCGAGAATCAGTGGCATCGTAAAATATGAAACAAAGGGAAGAGATAAGAAACAGGTGAGTGTCCTGGCCCAATCAGCATAGCAGGCTGCTAAAAAACGCCCATCTGCGGCGTTATCCGGCCCGCTCACCTTCTCGCGGGCGTGCCAAGAGTTGCTCCTTATCCGTCGCAACGGCACCCCTCATCCTTCGCTTCGGCAGGCTCAGGGCAGGCTATTTGCGGCGTACATCGGTAGGGAACGGTTTGAAACCGTTCCCTACGAAGGATTTCGGGCGCCTTGCATCTGGGCATTCTTGATCAGCCTGGAAATATGTTTTTTCAATCGGCTGATCGTCCCTTCATGAAATCTGCTGCAAACATCAATGAAGTTTGTAGATGAAGCACGAATCCATGTCAAGGCAGGCGATGGTGGCAATGGGTGTGTCAGTTTTCGCAGGGAGCGTTTCGTCCCCAGAGGGGGACCCAATGGGGGTGACGGAGGAAAAGGGGGTGACGTGATCCTTCGGGCGGATGCTCAGCTTTCCACCCTTCTCGATTTAACTTACCCTCAAACCTTTCGTGCTCAAAGGGGAACCCACGGAAAAGGAAAAGACCAGACCGGGAAAAGCGGAAAAGATCTCTTGATTCGCGTCCCTGTGGGAACAATCGTCTGGGATGATGAAAATAGGGAAATCCTTCAGGACTTAATCATCGAAGGTCAGCAATTCGTGGCCGCCAAGGGAGGAAGGGGTGGAAGAGGGAATGCGCATTTCGCCACTCCTGCGCAACGAGCCCCCCACCATGCCGAAAAAGGCGACAAGGGGAAGGAAGGCTGGCTTCGTCTTGTACTCAAGCTCCTCGCGGATGTCGGCCTTGTCGGATTTCCCAATGTGGGAAAGTCCACCCTGCTCTCCAAAATTTCTTCTGCCAAACCGAAAATCGCTGATTATCCTTTCACAACGCTGACCCCGAATTTGGGCGTCGTCATTCGAAAGGACCAGGTTCCTTTTGTTGTGGCGGATATTCCCGGGTTAATCGAAGGGGCTTCGCAGGGGGCGGGTCTTGGATTAACCTTTCTCCGTCATGTAGAGCGGACTCGTCTCCTTCTTCACCTCCTGGATATTTCAGGGAAGACTTCACCGAATCCGGTCAGCGACTTCATGGCCTTGAACCATGAACTGGAGGCATATCATCCCTCCTTGAAAGAGAAGAGACAAATCGTTGCGATCAATAAAATAGACCTCCCGGGGGTGAGGGAGCAGGCCCTTACTTTCAAGAAGTCTTTCCAGGAGATGGGCTACCGGGTCTGCCTGATTTCCAGTAGAACGGGGGAAGGGGTGGACGCCTTGTTAGAGGGGGTGTCTCAGGCACTCGAATCCCTTTTGGACCAGGAGCATGAGCAACAAAGAAATTCGAAAAAGAACATTGCATAAGGTAAAAAGAATCGTGATAAAGGTGGGATCCAGTGTTCTTGCTTCTGTGGAAAAAGGGCTCCATCATGAGGTCTTCTCCCATCTGGCCGAAGAGATTTCGGACTTGAAACGACAAGGGTATGAAGTGGTTCTTGTCTCTTCGGGAGCCATTGCCGCGGGCATGGAAAAACTGGGGTATAAGACCCGGCCTCAATCCATTACCCAGAAACAGGCGACTGCTGCGGTGGGTCAATCCCGTCTGATGAATCTCTACGAAGGCCACTTTTCGCGCCATCAGCAAATGGTGGCGCAGGTCCTTCTCACCCGTGACGACCTGAGCCACCGGCGAAGGTTCCTTAATGCCCGGAACACGCTGCTGACGCTTCTCGATCTGGGAATAGTTCCGATCATTAATGAGAATGATACCGTGGTGGTCGATGAGATCAAGGTCGGGGATAATGATAATCTCTCCGCCCTGGTCACAAATTTGATCGAGGCGGACCTCCTTGTTATTCTGTCCGATATTGATGGCATCTACGATGCGGACCCCAGACGAAATCCTCACGCCCAGTGGATTCCCCTGATGAACGACATCGACGCCGATATGAAAGGCGTAGCAGGGGATACGCTCAGTGAAATGAGTGTGGGAGGCATGGCGAGTAAGATCCAGGCAGCCCAAAAAGCCTGCCATTTTGGAGTTCCCACAATCGTGGCAAATGGAACAACAGAACACGTGCTCGACCGAATCCTCAAGGGGGATGAATTAGGAACGCTTATCCTTCCCAAAGGAGAAACCCTCAGCAGCCGAAAGCACTGGATTGCTTATAATCTGAAGCCTCGGGGCGACGTGGTGGTGGATGAGGGGGCGAAGAAAGCAATTCTTCAGAAAGGGAAGAGTCTGCTCCCATCGGGTATTGTTGAAATTCGGGGGGTCTTTGAACGGGGAGATTCGATCTCCTGCCTGGGACCCCGGGGAAAGGAATTTGCCAGAGGACTGGTGAATTACAGCGCCTCAGAGCTGAAACGAATCAGGGGGCTTCGAACGGAAGAGATTGAGAATACCTTAGGATACAAGTATTCGGACGAAGTCATCCATCGGGATGACTTAGTGGTTCTCTGAGAGGATGAGATGAAAGAAGCGATTAAAAACATAGCAAAGAAGGCCAAAGAGGCATCCTATCAATTGGCCAGGCTCTCCACGGGTAGCAAGAATAGCCTTGTTTTGGAAATGGCTGCAACATTAGAACAGAACCTGGGCCTACTGATCGAAGAGAATAAGAAAGATCTGGCGGTTGGAGAGGAGCTGCGGCTTTCCCCGGCCTTGATGGACCGATTGAGAATAACCCCCGGGGTCGTTCATGGAATGGCAGAAGCTCTTCGGGAAGTGGCGCGCCTTCCCGACCCTGTCGGCGAAGTGGTAAAGATGTGGAAAAGGCCGAACGGGATGATGGTGGGAAGGATGAGGATCCCGCTCGGCGTGGTTGGAATCATCTATGAATCCAGGCCGAATGTCACGGCCGATGCATCGGGCCTCTGTTTCAAATCGGGAAATAGTGTGATCCTGAGGGGAGGCTCTGAAGCGAATCATTCAAACCGGATCATTGGAGACCTTCTCCGGAACACCCTTGTCCACCGGGGGCTTCCCGGAGAGGCCATTCAGATTTTTCCTTTTAAAGAACGAGAAGCCATGCAGGAGATGCTCCAACTGGAGAATGAGATTGATCTCATCATCCCCAGGGGAGGAGAAGAATTGATCCGGTTTGTCATGAGTCATTCGAAAATACCCGTAATCAAGCATTATAAAGGAGTCTGCCATATCTTTGTGGATGAAAGTGCAGACCTCGAGATGGCCACGCGCATCTGCCTCAATGCCAAGGTCCAGAAACCCGGCGTTTGTAATGCCTTGGAAACCCTGTTGGTTCACAAAAAAGTGGCTGAACGGTTTCTTCCCAAGGTTGCCGATGCCCTTCAGAAGAGAGGGGTGGAGCTGAGGGGTTGCCCCCTTACGCGGAGGATCCTTCCGACCATTGCAGAGGCAACAGACCGGGATTGGTATGAAGAGTATCTGGATCTTATCCTGTCGATCCGGGTGGTTCAGGGGATAGAAGAGGCAATGGAACACATCGCAACTTATGGATCCCTCCATACGGAGTCCATTATCACGTCCGACTACCAGAATGCTCAAAGGTTTCTGAGAGAAGTCAATTCATCCTGTGTCCTGGTCAATGCCTCCACGAGATTCAATGACGGGTTTGAATTGGGCTTAGGCTCCGAGATCGGGATCAGCACCACCAAGCTCCATGCTTTTGGCCCGATGGGGCTCGAGGAATTGACGACAACCAAATTCATTGTATACGGAGAAGGACAGATTCGAGAATAATAGGCCAAAAATTCGAAGCACGAAATCCGAAGTACGAAACAATTTCTAATGTTCAAAATCCAAAACATCAAGACCTTTTTGTTTGGGTCATTTGAGCATTTGGATTTGGGATTTGTTTCGGATTGGTCCTTGACGGACGCTTCGCCCGAAATTCGGATTTCGAATTTACTTTTAAAAGGGAGACTTCAAGATAAAAAAAAGGGCTGAGGAAAAGAGGGTTGGGTTGTTTGGAGGGACCTTCAATCCCATTCATCTGGGTCATCTCCATGGAGCTGAGGAGATTCGGGAAGCTTTTGGCCTTCACAGAGTGATCTTCATCCCGGCGGCTCATCCACCCCACAAAACGATTAGAGATGTGATTGATCCCGGGCACCGGCTGGAGATGGTCCGACTTGCTACCTCGGCAAACCCTTATTTTTTTACTTCAGATATCGAGATCAAAAGAACCGGGAAATCTTATTCGATTGACACTCTCCGGCATTTTCGGGAAAAAGAAAAGGGGTCCCTCTTCTTTATTTTGGGAAGGGATGCGTTCGTGGAGATTGAGACCTGGAAAGAGTTCGGGCATCTGTTTTCCCTCTGCAGCTTCATCGTTATAACCCGGCCCGGGTCCCGACAAGTACCTTCAGGCACCGAACTGCCAGCCTCGCTTTCTCTGGATTTCCGGTATCATCCCAGAACCGGGGAATGGACGCACACTTCAGGTCACACGCTTTCCTTTAAAGAAATTGGTTATTTGGACATTTCTTCAACGAGAATCCGCGAATTAATCAGAAAAAGGAAGTCCATCAGGTACTTGGTCCCGCCGGAAGTGGAGACCTACATTGAAAGGCACGAACTCTACCGGAACCCTTATTGAAGGGTTACTAAAAAAAGGAATATTTTTTTGTGTCATCCCAATATGATAATGTCCTAATTGGCCACATTAGAAATGTCCTCTTTTAGAAATGCCATAATGCTCTTTTGCAGAGGAGGGCATGATGGCAGGAGAGGACAGGATCATGGTACGACAAGGAGAATTGAAGCGGTTACAGGTCATGCAGAAGGTTCTGGAGAGGGTCATCAAGCAGGTAGAGGCAGCCGAGATTCTTTCGTTGAGCGGGAGGCAAATTCGAAGGATCGTCAAGCGGATCAGGAGTGAAGGGGATAGAGGGATCGTTCACCGATCGAGAGGGAGGCCATCGAATCGGAGGACACCCGATAAGGTGAAGAACAAAGTCATCAGACTTTATCGAGCCCAGTACAAGGATTTTGGTCCGACCCTGGCATCTGAGAAGCTTTTTGAAAGGGATGGGATAGGGATCAGTGATGAGACCTTACGGAGGTGGCTTCTGGAGGCGGGGGATTGGAAGAAGAGTCGCAAGGCAAGAGGCCATCGCCACTGGAGAGAGCGCAAGCACCACTGTGGGGAGATGGTCCAGATGGACGGTTCCCATCACGACTGGTTTGAGGGGAGAGGGCCCCGATGTGTGCTGATGGGTTTTATTGACGATGCGACAGGGAAGGTTTTTGCAAGATTCTACGACTATGAAGGAACGCTTCCTGCGATGGAGAGTTTCAAGCGATACATTCAGAAGAACGGGTTACCGATGAAGGTCTATTTGGACAAGCATACGACCTATAAATCGACGGCGAAGGCAACGATTCAGGAGGAGTTGGATCAGGTGGAACCGTTAAGCCAATTTGAAAGGGCCTTAAAAGAGCTTGGCGTGGAGGTTCTGCATGCCCATTCTCCACAGGCCAAGGGTCGGGTTGAACGACTCTTTGGGACGCTTCAGGACAGACTGGTCAAAGAGATGCGTTTAAGAGAGATCAGGACTCTGGAAGAAGCGAATCCGTTTTTGGAGGACTATCTGCCTCTCTACAACAGGAGGTTTTCGGTTTGCCCCAAGGAAGGGGACAACTTCCACCGGCCCTTACCCAAGGGGTTGGCCCTCGATACGATCTTGTGCATTAAGACAGAGAGATCTCTGAGAAATGACTTTACCGTGGCTCACAACAAGAAGCTCTATCAGATCGAGGAGACGATTAAGGCCTCGAAGGTGATGGTTCAGGAACGAGTCGATGGTTCCATGATCATGACCCATCAGGGTGGATCTTTGAGATTCAAAGAGATCACCGAAAGACCGGTAAAAGAGAAAACGCAGGGGGTGCTCATGCGAATAAGAAAACCTCGCATCCCTTCAGCTGACCACCCTTGGAGGAGGAGTTTCAAGTTTGGTATTCACCGATATGAGCGAGGCAAACCCATAGAACCCAAAACCTGAAAACAGGACATTTCTACTTTGGTAAGAATAGGACATTTCTATTTTGGCTTGACACACCAGCAAATTTCTGTTGACACCTCCCCTATTTTTCAG
>Ga0214473_10000895_pt1 | contig 40811 bp, 31 predicted proteins | sample RVTome_7_FD_203509 | JGI IMG/M metagenome (GOLD analysis project Ga0214473, IMG submission 203509) | Soil microbial communities from uranium-contaminated site in the Upper Colorado River Basin, Wyoming, United States - RVT98D197 | ecosystem: Environmental > Terrestrial > Soil > Contaminated >...
CCTTTCTTGACTTCGATGTTGCCGCTGGTGGACACCAGTTCCGCGGCTTCCACCGTGCCGCGTACGACGATGTTGCCCTCGGTGTGGACGCTGAAGTCCGCCTTGACGTCACCGTTGATCACCACGTCGCCCGGATAGGAGATATTGCCGGTGGAGAAATCGACGTTGCCCTTGACCACGTAGACGTTCTCCACGCTAAGGGCGCCGCCGTCGATAAAGACATTGCCGATCAGGGAGGAAAACAACTGGAGGCCGTCGTCAGAGAGGTGAGTATTCTTTCCCCGGGGCAGGGGGATATCTTCCCCGGGCCTGGCTTCGATAATCCGGCCGGTGACGGTGAAGCCGTTTTCGCCCTCGGTGAGCAACTCCTTGACGGCGAGCAGTTGATCCTTGTCTACGATCTTGATCAGGTTGATGTTACGGAAATCCACCGAGCCGTCTTCAGTGATCACCGGCTTGGCCGATTTGTCGAGGTCGATCAGTAATTTGACGTTACCGTCTTTCCCATTGACTACCTTTTTTCCTTTGGCGACGACCGCGTTTCGCACCGGCTGGCCCGCCGTGATCAGCTTCTTGATCAGGCCCTCGTCTATCCCCATCTCGACACCGTATTCGTAAAGCTTATAGAGAACATCGTTGACCGTGATCTCGGCAAGTCCTTCCGGTACGCCGAGGGAAAGGTAGGCTTCCATCTCGTTGTCCGAGATGCTGACATCGATATACTTGTCTTTGAGGGTGTCGTAGCGTTCGAAATAATCGGCGATCTTGACCGGTTCGCCGGTCGCAGTCTCGTAGATCTTGCGGACTTTTTCGAAATCGCTGTTGACTACGCCCTTACGGATAATTTCTTTGCGCAGAGCCTCGAAATCGAACTGGTCCTTTGTCTCCCGGTAGATCGAGAGATAAACCCCGTCCTCGCGCTGCTCGAACTTTCCGACTTCTTGATTTGTGATGAGGATATTATCCATGACTTTCCCGAACCGGCCTTGTCAAAGAAAGAACCAGCAATCACAGGCTTTTCAGAATTTCATCCATTTTCTCTTTGAGCGTCTGCGGTGTAAAAGGCTTGACGATCTAACTGTTGACGCCGGCTTTCATCGCCTCGTTGATGTCTTCTTTGATACTCCTGGTGGTCACCATGAGGATCGGCATGGCCTTGAAATCGCCGGTGCGCACTTTGGTAACAAATTCCAGGCCGCTCATATTCGGCATGTGCCAATCGGTGATGATGAAATTGATGCCGGCTTCGGTTTCGAGTTTGGCATAGGCATCCGTCCCATCTTCCGCTTCCACGATATCCTCGTGCCCGATCCTCTTGAGAGTGTTGACAATTATCCTTCTCATCGTAGCCTAATCGTCCACCACAAGTAACTTGAGAGCCATGTCTTTCCTCCTTCGGCGGGAATTGACCGAGGGAACTGCAGCGGAATTCCGCTCTCATCTTATCCTTATATATACTCCGGTCCGGATTACCGCCCCTTCCTCCCGCTGAATCAATTCCAGCCGTTGTCTGACGCGGAGTGCAGCCCGCCGAGCTATTCTAATTTACAGCCTCATCTTTCATTAATCAAGAAAGAGAACTGAGAAAAACGGCATATTTTTCCAGCCACCGGAAAAAAATTGCCTCATTCGGACCCGCTCCGGGAAATTCCGTTCGCGACCCGCAGCGCCTCCCAGAGTGCCGAATAGTCGTTGCGCGCGTTCCAGGCGATCCAACCCACCGCACCGCCATTGGCGGCAGCGCGAATCTGCTGGAGGATATAGGCGGTACCGAAATACGGCTCGTTCCAGTCGAAGCACTGGATGTAGGGCTGAACCCCCGTAGGCCGCCCGCCGCGACGCTCAACTCCTTTTTCCGTGCCCTCGCGGACAATGTTGTAGGCCCGCAGCGGCCCGTGCTTGATCTTGAAGGATGCCGGAAAGTGCGAGGAATAAAGCATCGGGCAGATCACGTCCGCGTAGCCGGCGATCACGTCCCAGTCCTGGCCAATCCAGTAATTACGGTCTTTATGCAGCCAGGGCACCCAGCCGAAAACATCGGCCGCCAGGCTGGCAGCGGTGGTGTCGAGCACGGTCCTGACGCGGGAGAGAAACACCCCGATCACTTCCGCCTTGTTCAGCGAATCGATCGCTACCGGATAATAACAGTTGTCGGTATTGCCGTCCGAGGGGAAGCGGATATAGTCGAGCTGCACCTGATCGAAGCCGAAGGAAACCAGCTCTTCCACGATCCCGCTCAGGTAGCCGTGCACTTCGGGGTGATAGGGATTGGCCCAGATCTCCCCGTTGTCCTGTTTCCAGGGGCTGCCCGTGGTGGAATCCAGGACGGCGAAGGGGAACGCGCCGTTTTCGCTGTAGCCCGCCAGCAGCCGGTCCTTGAAGCAGACCACCCGGGCGGTGACGGTCAGGCCGCTTTCGTGGACCCGCCTGACCAGGCTCGCCGGGTCTCCCACCCGGCGCGTATTGGAACCAATCTTTTTAGCCAGCGGCAGGCGGCTGGTGTAACTCAGGTAACCGTGATCGTCCTTCATGTCCATGACGAAGCCGCCCAGGGAGTATTTCCTGGCCCGCTCGATGAAACGGTCCATCAGCTTATTGCTGGCCACCGACCCGGAGTTGAGATAGATCGCGTTAAAGCGGAGCACGCGCGGGTTTTCCCGCGCCGTCGCCTCGGCGATAAGCTGACCCGCCCGCTCCAGCGTATCGGCTGGCAGGGCCGCTTTGGCTGTGTCCGGAAGGGCGGCCGCGGTATCCGAAGCCAGAGCCTTGAGCAGAGTGTCAGTTTCGACCGGGAGCGGCGCGGTACTGTCCGGTTCGACGGCCGGCGGGGCTGAAACCAGGGTATCGACGGCGAGGCTGTCGGCAGCGGCGGCGATCGAATCGGCGCTCTCGGCGGCTGTCACGGCGGCCGCCGAATCCGGACCTCGATCGGCAGTCTCCACGGCCGAAGAATCGACGGTTGCAGGGGTCTCCGCCGCCGCCGGCTGCGGCGGCGTCCGGCCGGCGGCCAAACAAACGGAGAGAGCCAGCCCGAGCGCAAGACAGAAGACGGCCCGGAGCTTCATGGCCGAACCTCCGCGCAGGCCGTCTCGATCGAGGCGGCGGTGACTTCCACCAGAGTAGTCAACTCGTCCCTGGTAAACGATAGATGCGGCAGGAGCACTACCACGTCCCCCAGCGGCCGGATGATCACTCCCCGGCGGCGCGCCTCGAGAATCACCCGTTTCCCCAGGCGCAGAGCGGGATCGAAAGGCGTACGGCGGCTGCGGTCGGCCACCAGCTCGATGCCGGTCATGAACCCCCGGCGGCGCACTTCACCCACCGCCTCGAGCGGTTCTATCCTTTCCTTCAGGAGCCGGGCGAAATGTTCCAGGCCGGGCTGCATTCTTTCGATGACCTTCTCCCTCTCGAAGATATCCAGGTTCGCCAGGGCTGCGGCGCAGGCGATGGGATTACCGGTATAGGAATGTCCGTGGTAGAAAGTCACCGGATTGCCGGGCGTGCCCAGAAAGCGCTCGTAAACTGCCTCCGTAGTGAGAGTCGCCGCCAGCGGGAGATATCCGCCGGAGAGGCCCTTCGCCAGGCAGAGGAAATCAGGCCGGACGGCCTCGTGTTCGCAGGCGAACATCCGGCCGGTGCGGCCGAAACCAGTGGCCACCTCATCGGCCACCAGCAGCAGGCCCCAGCGGTCGCAGATTTCGCGCACGCCTGCCAGGAATCCCGGTTCTGCAGTAAGCATGCCGCCTGCGCCCTGTACCAGCGGCTCGATCACCACCGTCCCGACCCGTTCCGCGTGCCGGGCGACGATCTCCTCGAGTCCGGCGAGGCATTTATCCCGGTATGGGCCGCGATCCAGCGGCGGTCCCATCCGGTAGTAATAAGGGTATTCGGCGAACTCGACCGGGAAAAGCAGGTCGCGGAACGTGCCGTGGAAAAGGTCGATCCCGCCCAGGCTCACCGAGCCGACAGTATCGCCGTGGTAAGCGTTGCGGAAGGCGATGAACCCGGTGCGCCCGTTTTCGGCGGGGTCGGGCGAGAGCCGGCGGTATTGGTAGGCCAGCTTGAGGGCGATCTCGACCGCGGTGGAACCGTTGTCCGAGTAGAAGACCCGCTTCAACCCGTCCGGAGCGATTTCGACCAGTTTCTCCGCCAGCTGCGAAGCCGGGACGTTGGCCAGGCCCAGCAGGGTACTGTGGCCGAGCCTGGCGGCCTGTTCGGCGATGGCCCGGACGATTTCGGGGCGGCCGTGGCCGTGGAGCGTGACCCAGAGGGAACTCACCCCGTCCAGGTAGCGCCTGCCCCGGGTATCGATCAGCCAGGAACCCTCCCCGCGCTCGATGACCGGCGCGTTTTCCCGGGGCCAGAGCCGCATGGGAGTGAAGGGATGCCAGACGTACCGTCTGTCAAGAGTCGCCGGGTCTGTCATAGCCATCGTGGTAAGGTTCGAAGCCGAGGTCGCGGAGCAGGGCCAGGTCGTCGGCCGTCCGGCGGCCCCTGGTGGTCAGGTAGTCGCCGGTGAGGATGCCGTTGGCTCCCGCCCAGAACACCAGTGGATGCAGTTCGCGCAAGTTGTGCTCCCGTCCGCCGCAGATCACGATGTCCTTGTCCGGCAGGACCAGCCTGAACATGGCGATGATGCGCAGGCAGGTTTCCGGGGTGAGGTAGTCGGCGTCCGCCAGGGGAGTGCCGGGTATTGGCCGGAGGAAATTGAGCGGCAGGCTGTCCACGTCCAGCGCCTTGAGCTCGAAAGCCAGCTCCACCCTCTGCTCGTCGCTTTCGCCCAGGCCGAAGATGCCCCCCGAACACACCCGCAGGCCGGTCTGCCGGGCCAGCCGTACCATTTCGACGCGCTCCTGATGGGTATGGGTGCTGCAGATTTTCGGGAAGAACGAGCTGCCGGCCTCGAGGTTATGGTGAAAGCATTCCAGGCCGGCCTCCTTGAGCCGCCGCAGGCCGGCCAGGTCCAGTCGGCCCAGGCTGGCGCAGGTCTGCACCCGGCCGGCGGCAGAGATCCGCCGCAGCGCCTGTTCGATGGCCGCGTATTCCTTGTCGCTCCGGATCCCGGCTCCGCTGGTGACGATGGAGAATTCGCCCGCGCCGGCGGCCGCCGAGCTTTCGGCTGCCGCAGCCAGCTCCTCGGGCGACAGCAGCGGGTAGCGCTCGACGCTCGCGGTCCAATGCGCGCTCTGGGCGCAGAAGGCGCAGTCCTCGGCGCAGGCCCCGCTGCGCGCGTTGACTATCGAGCAGAGACGGATGCGGTCGCCGCTGTGGGCCCGGCGCAGCCTGTCCGTCGCCGCCAGCAGTTCCGGCAAGGCGGCTGCGCGGTCGGCCAGGACAAGCAGAGCCTCTTCCCGGCCCAGCGACCCGTGGCGGCCGAGGCAGTCCCCGATCTGCTGGAGCGTGTCTTTGACGCGGCTTTCGGCGGCCATTCGGATTCCTCCAGTCCGGTGAAGGTGCAAGGCGTCAGCTTGAGGCAAAAATATAGGTTGGTCCGGCCGGTTAGTAAATCATTTTGTCCAGTTTATACCGGCGCAGGGCAAAAGCATTGACCGGCCGAGACCCTCCTAATTAGATTGCAGACGCCGGACCCGACTTGCCGGGCCGGCCCGGACAGCCAGTCAGACTGGAGACAGAACCGATGATAATTCCCCAGGTATACGAGAAAACGCCCCAGGGCGAGAGGGCATTCGACATCTTTTCGCGGCTGCTGCAGGACCGGATCGTCCTCTTGTCGGATTTCATCGACGACAACCTGGCCAATCTGATAGTGGCCCAGCTGCTGTTCCTGGACGCCGAGGAGACGGAAAAGGACGTCTACCTTTACATCAACTCGCCGGGCGGCGTGGTCACGGCCTCGCTGGCGATTTACGACACGATGAACTTCATCCGCAGCCAGGTGGCGACGATCTGCACTGGGATCGCCGGCGCCTCGGCGGCGCTCCTGCTGTCGGCCGGAGCCAAGGGCAAGCGGATGTGCCTGCCCAACGCCAGGATCCTGCTGCACCAGGTATACGGCCGGGCCGAGGGCCCGGCGGTGGACGTGCGGATCGAGGTATCCGAGATCGAGCGGCAGCGCAACCTGATCAATGAGCTGCTGGCCGGGCATACCGGCAATCCGCTGAGCCGGATCGAGAAGGATACCGACCGCGATTTCTACCTCAGTGCCGAGGATGCGATCGCCTACGGGCTCGCCGACCAGCTCATTCAGAGCTACCTGGAAGCGCAACAGCCGAAAAACTGAATCCCAACGTTCGAAAATCCGGGTAAAACCGCCAGCCATGGACTCCTTGAGAAAATCACTTTCCCGCTTTCTCCGGATCGGCTTTTTGGCGATACTCCTGGCCGGGGGCTGCGGCGGAGAGGCAAAGAACCCGCACCTGGCCAGCGTGGAGCTGGAGCAACTGATCGTGCGGCCGGTGCCTTCGCAGAGTACGCTGGACCAGATCCGCCGGGAAGCGGAGGAGGTTCTGCGCCAGTTGCAGGAAGGCGCTGATTTCGGCGAGCTGGCCCGGCGGTACTCGACGCACCGCCAGAGCGCCGAGCGGGGGGGAGAAGTCACCGTGGCCAGCGGCTGGATGGACCCGGCTTTCGACACAGCGGTCCAGGCCATAAAGGACTCCACGCTCAGCGGAGTGATCGAGACCCCGGAGGCGTTTTACATCGTCTACCGGCTAAGCGGGATTTATCTGCAGATGCGCGCCAGCCACATCCTGGTGGCGGTGGACCGCAAGCTGGAAGGGGAAGCTCTGGAGCGGGATTTCGAGCGGGCGCGCCGCGAAGCCTGGGACCTCTACCACCGGCTGCAGAAGGGCGAGAGCTTCTTCGAGCTGGCCCGCGCCCATTCAGGCGACCCCGGCACCGCGGAAAAAGGCGGCGACGTGGGCTGGCAGAAGCGGGGCCAGCTCGCCAGGGAATTCGAGGACGTGGCCTACAGCCAGGAGCCCGGCCAGATCAGCGAGCCGGTGCGTACGGCTTTCGGCTGGCACATTGTCCGCACGGTGCAGAAAAAAGACCTGAGCCTGAACCTGAAGATGATCGAGTTCAAGCCGAAGGTGGACGAGGCCGAGCGCCGGATGGCGAAAAAAGCGCTGGAGGAAGCGCGCCGGCAGGCGGCGGCCGGACAGAGCCTGGAGGCGGTGGCGCAAAGCTTAGCCGGCAACCCGGACGGAAAATTTTCCTACCACGAAAAGTACTCGGTGCGCAAGAACGTGCTGCGGCCCGAGCTGGCGGCGGAGCTGGCGAAGCTGGACGAGGGCGATTTGAGCCCGGTGCTGGAGAACGAGAGCGGGTTTTATTTCGTGCGGCTGGTGGCGCGGGACGAGTAAAGCCGCACCGCATCAATATCTCTGAAAAAATATGGCCGGCCTCCCTGCGCAGAGAGCCGGTCGTTTTTCTGTCCTCCTGAAAAATTTCACTTGCTCCTGACGACGTCCATCCTGGAAAAAGACGCTTGCTTTGCAATTTTGCAGCCGTTAAAGGATATACGATTGGAAAATTACAAGCCTTGATCGGAAAAGCATTTTCTCCTACTTTCGCAGGCCGAAAGTAGGCAAAGGCCTTGGGGGCCGCGAACTCGCCTGGACCGGGGATATTTCCCCCCTCCGACGTTTCCAGAGCTTTTTCTCCGCTCCCACTGTGCGGGGCACGCTGTCGCGAATCGCCCGCCGCACCACAGAGCTATATCCGCCAGCGGTGTGCACGCCGCCTCTGCTCCGCTCCCATTATTCAGGCTCGGACAGCGCAGCCCCCTGAAAAAACTGGCCCCAGGCGTGTTCCAAGTGTGTACACTTCGGCTCATCTCCTGCTGTAAAGGCAAAATTTGAGTACGCCTGTCACAGGGCTTTTGATACAGCACGGCAAAAACCCGACCGGACTCCAACTCAGACAATCAGAAGTGCACTAAAATCCGGCGGGCAATCACAGCGAAACTTAGTGCTTTAATTCTAAATTACGGTGACGTTTTTTATGATTCCAGCGGGCGAGTTGCCGTATAATACTTGCAGAGCCTCAATTTTGTGTTCGTACTTCGAGCATTACCTAAAAATGTATGACCTCATGTAGGGGCGCACCCGCGTGTGCACCCGAATCCACCAGCGGTGGGCGGACACAGGGGTCCGCCCCTACGCTAAAGATAACACCAGGCATCTGATTCGGGGCAATCGCAGGGAAATTCAATCGAGTGCAGGGTTAACAACCAGCCACGGATAGGAAAACAGGAATGAGACATATACGCCCGGCAGTTCTCTGTGGGGTCAGTCTGGCGGCGGTCGCGGCTGCGGCTTTTCTGCCCCGGATTCCCCAGGACCCTGCTTACCATTTGTTCGCCGACCGGCGCTGCATCCTGGGAGTCGCCAATTTTTTCGACGTCGTCTCCAACCTGCCCATTTCCCTGGCGGGCGGCTGGGGCTTGTGGGTGATTTTCCGGCGGCTGTGGCCTGGGTCCGGAAACGAACCGGAGCTGCGGCGGACGTACTTGCTTTACCTGTGCTTCTTCGCCGCGGTGACGCTCACCGGGATCGGCTCCGCTTACTACCACCTGTCCCCGGACAATGGCCGTCTGTTCTGGGACCGTCTGCCGCTGAGCCTGACCTTCATGTGCCTGCTGGCGGCGGTGATCGGGGAGCGGGCCGGGGCGAAGTACGGGATCGCGCTGCTGCCGTTCCTATGGCTGGCGGCGGCGGGAAGCGTGATCTACTGGCGGCTTAGCGAGCAGGCGGGGATGGGCGACCTGCGGCCCTACGGCCTGGTGCAGTTCTACCCCCTGCTGCTGATAGTCCTGCTGGTGGTTCTTTACCCGGCGCGGTACGTGCGGGGGAAATACTATTTCGGCCTGCTGCTCTATTACGGCCTGGCCAAGGCGGCCGAGGTGCTGGACTGGCAGATTTTTTCCGTGGGCTACTTACTGAGCGGCCACACGATAAAACACGTCTTGTCCGCGACGGCGGTATTCTGGGTGGCTTTTTATCTGAGATTAACTCAGAACCGTCCAGAGAAAAATGCCAATTGAAATTTTGCTCTGGATTCTATCTGCTTCTACAGCAAAAACTTATTTGGTTCCTTTGTAACCAAAGGAAAACAAAGTTAATCCAGACCTCGAGTTTTACCTGCCGCTGGAGTCATCCCGCGGGCCGCAATGGAAATTACGCGGCTCCTACACGCTCTAATAAGAAAATCTCGCGGCTTCAGGGCTTTTACAGCCTCTGCCATGACAATTCAAGAATCTGAAGATTTATAAACTATTTCACTCTATCTGAAGGAATATTCAAAGCCTGTCTTTTTTTGCCCTTCCCCTTCTTCCCATCCAGCCGGGCCTTGCATTCGAAGAGCTCGTCGCGCAGCAGGGCGGCCCGCTCGAAGTCGAGTCTCTTGGCGGATTCGGCCATCTCGTTTTCCAGGACTTTTATCATTTCCTCGAGGTCCAGCTCGCGGGCGTAGCTCCGGCGGCCGCCGTCGGCGGCCAGGGCCAGGTCGGGCCCGCGCCAGCGGCGGTCAACCAAGGAAGTGGCCAGCATAATCTGTTCGGCGCTTTTGCGGATGGACTGCGGCTCGATGCCGTGCGCCTCGTTCCAGGCCAGCTGCAGCCGGCGGCGGCGGTTGGTTTCGTCGATCGCCCGCTGCATGGAGCCGGTGATCCGGTCGGCGTACATGACCACGCGGCCGCGCAGGTTGCGGGCGGCGCGGCCCATGGTCTGGATCAGGGAGCGCTCGCTGCGCAGGAAGCCCTCTTTGTCGGCGTCGAGGATGGCGACCAGGGAGACTTCCGGCAGGTCGAGGCCCTCGCGCAGGAGGTTGATCCCCACCAGGACGTCGAACTCGCCGAGGCGCAGGCCGCGGAGGATCTCGATGCGTTCGATGACCTCGATCTCGGAGTGCATGTAGCGCACGCGGACGCCCATCTGCGAGAGGTACTCGGCCAGGTCCTCGGCCATGCGCTTGGTCAGGGTGGTAACCAGCACCCTCTCGCCCCCGCCGACCCGCTCGCGGATTTCCTCCAGCAGGTCGTCCACCTGGCCTTTGACCGGCTTGAGGACGATTTCGGGGTCGACCAGGCCGGTGGGCCGGATGATCTGCTCCACCACCTCGCCCCCGCATTTCTCCAGCTCGTACTCGGCCGGAGTGGCGGAGACGAAGATCGCCCGGTGGATCAGCTCCTCGAACTCCCCGAACTTGAGCGGGCGGTTGTCGAGGGCGCTGGGCAGGCGGAAGCCGTGTTCGACGAGCACCTTCTTGCGCGAATAATCGCCGTTGAACATGCCGCCCACCTGGGGGACGGTGGCGTGGGACTCGTCCAGGACGAGCAGGTAGTCCGCGGGGAAGAAGTCGAATAGGCACCAGGGCCGCTGGCCGGGGGCGCGGCCGCTGAGGTGGCGCGAATAGTTCTCGATGCCGTTGCAGTAGCCCACCTCGAGCATCATTTCGAGGTCGTAGTTGGTGCGGCTCTCCAGGCGCTGGGCCTCGAGCAGCCGGTCCTGGCCGCGCAGCTCGGCCAACCGCTCGCGGAGCTCCGCGCGGACGTTCTTCACCGCCCGTTCGAGCTGGGACCGGCTGACCACGAAGTGCTTGGCCGGGAAGACGGCACAGGTGGCCAGGGTGGCGAGCACCTCGCCGCGCAGCGGATCGATGCGGCTGATACGCTCCACCTCATCGCCGAACATCTCGATGCGCACCGCGGTTTCCTCGTAGGCCGGGAAGACTTCGATGACGTCGCCCCGCACGCGGAAGCGGCCGCGCTGGAAGTCGAGGTCGTTGCGCTCGTAGTGGATGTTCACCAGGCGCTCGAGGATCTCGTCCCGGGCGATCCGCTGGCCGGTGTCGAGCTGGCAGAGCATGGCCTGGTAGTCCTCGGGCGAGCCCAGGCCGTAGATCGCCGAGACGCTGGCGACGATGACCACGTCCGGCCGTGAGATGAGGGCGCTGGTGGCAGCCAGCCGCATGCGGTCGATGTCCTCGTTGATCGAGCTGTCTTTCTCGATGTAGGTGTCCGTGCTGGGGAGGTAGGCCTCGGGCTGGTAGTAGTCGTAGTAGCTGATGAAGAACTCGACGGCGTTTTCCGGGAAAAAGCCTTTCAGCTCGCCGTAGAGCTGGGCGGCGAGGGTCTTGTTGTGGCTGATCACGAGGGCGGGGCGGCCGTAGCCGGCGATGACGTGGGCGATGGTGAAGGTCTTGCCGCTGCCGGTGACGCCCAGCAGGGTCTGGAAGCGCCGGTTGTCGCGCAGCCCCGCGTTCAGCTCGCGGATGGCGGCCGGCTGGTCGCCGGCCGGCTCGTAAGGGGCGTGCAGTTTGAAGACGCTGGCGGTCATTGCCTTTTACTTGCGTTTTGCCGTCGTGGAAAGTAGACTGGAACCGAGGGGCCCTGAGCCCGGAGCGAGCCTTCCCCGTCCTGAGTCACCGGTAGCGGCCGTGCGCCTGTTAATCTTTACCAGAAAAGCTGATAACCCGAAAATAATCCGGCTGTCCCGGACGGCAGCGGTATTCCTGGAGCTGGCGTTTCTGCTCACTTTTCTGCTGCTGCTCGCGCTGGCGTCCTGTCTGTACCGGGAGACCCGGCGGCTAACCGGCGAGACCGTCACAGCCGGCCGCCGGGAAAGCGAGCTGCGGTCCGGGATCGTCCGGGCGGACAGCCTGATCGCCGAATTGCAGAGGCAGACCGAAGCAGCCGGTCCGGTTGCCGGCTCATCCTCCGGCGACCTCCCCGGCGCGGCCGTGGACTCCGTGCGCTACACCGTGCAGGTGGCCTCCCACCGCGACAGCGCTGATGCGGCCGCCGCCGCGCGTCTGCTCGGGGGGTTGGTCCGCCAGGCAGTGGAGGTAACGCCGACCCGGCTGCCGAACGGGCTCTGGTACCGGGTCCAGGCCGGTTCGTTCGCCAGCGAGGAGGCGGCCCGGGCCTGGGCCGACAGCCTGCTGCGGGCAGGACTACTGCGTGAGTACAACGTCCGCCGGCTGGAACCGGAAAGCCCCTCCAAGAATTAATGTTATACGGGAGAGGGCCGGGTGTCAATAGAGACGGCCGGCCGGTTCATGAATTTAAGTTACATCATTCAGGGAGCTTTTTGATGGATGAACAGGACAGGGACAAGCGGCAGGAGGAGCTGGAGCGGCGCATCCGCCAGCTCGAAAAGGAGCTGCGCAAGCTGAAGGAAACCGACTCCCGCCGCCACGGCAGCGTGCTGCGGCTGGCGGCGATGAGCATGGCGCTGAGCGAGACGCTGCAGAAGAGGAAGATGATCAGCGCCGCCGAGTTCGAGAAGCGGGTCGAGGCCCACCTCAAGACCCTGGACCGGGAAATCAGCGACAAGAAAATCTCGAACTATCTGGACCGGGTCTGGAAGGAGTACGAGTCGCGGGAGGGAGAGTGAGGCGCCGGCGATGAAGAGGCGGAAATTTTTCCCGGCCGGCAAGCTTCCCGCCGGAGTGCTGTCCGGCCTGCTGGCCGAGCCGGTGACCGGGGACCCCGAAGTACTGGTGCGGGGCGGAGTGGGCGAAGACGCCGCTGTCCTGCGTTTCGGCGGCCGGCTGCTCGCGGCCAAGGCCGATCCGGTCACTTTTGCCGGCGACCGGCCGGGCTGGTACGCGGTGCAGGTCAACGCCAACGACATCGCGGCCAGCGGAGGCCGCTGCCGCTGGTTTCTCGCCTCGCTGCTGCTGCCCGAGCACGGCACGGACGAGACCCTCGTGCGGGAGATCTTCGACGACATCCGCGCCGCCTGCGCCGGCCTGGGGGTCGAGCTGGTGGGCGGGCACACTGAAATAACCGGCGGCCTGGAGCGTCCGGTCGTGGCCGGGTTCATGCTGGGAGAAGCGGAGCGGCTTTACCGCAAGCAGGACCTGCGTCCCGGCGACCGGCTGCTTCTGACCAAATCCCTGGCTGTGGAGGGCACCGCGCTGCTGGCCCGGGAGTTCGGCGACCGGCTGCAGGGCCGGGTCAGCGCCGACGAGCTGAAAAAGGCGGCCGGCTTCCTCGACGAGCCGGGGATCAGCGTGGTGGCCGAGGCCCGGGCCGCAGTTGCAACCGGCCGGGTGGTAGCGATGCACGACCCCACCGAGGGCGGCCTGGCCACGGCGCTGGCCGAACTGGCCGAGGCGGCCGGGGCCGGCGTGGAGGTGGAGCTGGAGCGGGTGCCGGTCTGCGAGGAGACGCGCCGCTTCTGCGACCTGTTCGGCCTGGACCCTCTGGGCTTGATCGCCTCGGGCAGCCTCTTGATCGCCTGCCGGCCCGAAGATACAGAGGCAGTGCGGAAAGCGGTAACCGCCGAAGGGATCGCCTGTACCGAAATCGGCCGAATGCTGCCGGCCGGGGAAGGGCTGGTGGAGATCGTTCGGGGCCGGCGGCAGCCGCTGCGGCGCTTCGAGCGGGACGAGATTTGCAGAATGTATGAATAAAAACAGGCACATAGGCACAAAGGCATAAAGGCACAAAGTTGAAAGGCAGGGACTGAGGGACTTAGGACAGTGACAAGTGACAAAGTTACAGCCTGCTACGCTGAAGCCGCTACGCAGGCGGAAGGTAGAGTGACAAAGCAGGAGGCAGAGCAACCTTCTGAATACTGAATACCGACTATTGAATACCGGTGGGGCGGGGGGCCTTCCGGCTTCTGGCTTCTGGCTTCTGGATTCTGGATTCTGGCTTCTGGATTCCGTCTTCCGGCGGGGCGGCCGTTGGGGCGGGGCTCCTCTTATTTAATCCCCATTTAACTTTCTTGAAATATTCCCGTAACAATTCTTCCATATCTTACAGCTCTATAGAATGATTTCATTGGACGGCGCCTTTTGTCGGCCGCTGTGAAGGGTAACCCGAACCACAGTAATTTATCACAGGAGGAAGCAGTGGGTCCCAAGGAAGTATTGCAGTTGTGCAAAGCCAAGGACGTAAAGGTGGTGGACCTCCGGTTCATGGATTTCCCCGGCCTCTGGCAGCATTTTTCGGTTCCGCTGTCCGAGCTGGAGGAGAAGACCTTCGAGGAAGGTCTGGGATTCGACGGCTCCAGTATCCGCGGCTGGCAGGCGATCAACGAGAGCGATATGCTGGTCAAGCCCGACCCGGCGACCGCCTTTATCGATCCGTTCCTGGAACACACCACCCTGGTGATGATCTGCAACATCTGCGATCCGGTCACCGGCGAGGACTACAACCGCGATCCGCGCAACATCGGCCGCAAGGCGGTCCGCTACTTGGAAAGCACCGGGATCGGCGACGTTGCCCATTTCGGTCCGGAAGCGGAATTTTTCATTTTCGACGACATCCGCTTCGACCAAAACGAGCATGAGGGTTACTATCACATCGATTCGGTCGAGGGTGTCTGGAATGCCGGCCGGGTCGAAAACCCGAACTTGGGCTACAAGATTCGCTATAAGGAAGGCTATTTCCCGGTGCCGCCCACGGACAAGCTGCAGAACATCCGCAGTGAAATGATGCTGCACATGATCGACGCCGGGATCGAGATGGAATGTCAGCACCACGAAGTGGCGACAGCCGGCCAGGCTGAAATCGACATGCGTTTCGCGCCTTTGATCAAGAGTGCGGACAACCTGCTCAAGTACAAGTACATCATCAAGAACACCGCCCTGAAGCACAACAAGACGGTGACTTTCATGCCCAAGCCGCTGTTCGGCGACAACGGCTCCGGCATGCACACGCACCTGTCCATCTGGAAGGGCGGAGTTCCATTATTCGCCGGGGATGGTTACGCGGGCCTGAGCGACATGGCCCTCCACGCCATCGGCGGAATCCTCAAACATGCGCCCAGCCTGCTGGGTTTCTGCAACCCGACCACCAACAGCTACAAGCGGCTGGTGCCGGGATTCGAGGCGCCGGTGAACCTGGCCTACAGCTCCCGTAACCGCAGCGCGGCGGTGCGTATCCCGATGTACAGCCCGTCGCCGAAAGCCAAGCGGCTGGAGTTCCGCTGCCCGGACCCGAGCTGCAATCCGTACCTGGCATTCAGCGCCATTCTGATGGCCGCCCTGGACGGTATCCAGAACAAACTCGATCCGGGCGACCCGCTGGATAAGAACATCTACGACCTGCCGCCGGAGGAGCTGGCCAAGGTCCCGACGACGCCCGGCTCGCTCGAAGGAGCCCTCAGCGCCCTGGCGGACGACCATGAGTTCCTGCTCAAGGGCAACGTCTTCACCGAGGACGTGATCGAGACCTGGATCGACTACAAGATGGTCCATGAGGTCAAGGCGATGGCCCTCAGGCCTCATCCCTATGAGTTTTACCTCTATTACGACATCTGAGTCGCCCTATCCGGGATTGTTGGAAATAGCCGCCGGCGGATAGTCCCGCCGGCGGCTTTATTGTCCAGGGGGTGTGATGAAGACGCCGTAATCTCCGCGATTGAGTCATTTTCACTGGCAGGGCCGCTCTGGAATTTGTATTATAGTTGAGTCTGCAGTATTCGAGCCACCGCCAGCAGAAGGCGTAATCTCCGATGACGGAATCCGGGACGGAAATGACCGGAACGCAGGGCGAGAGGGCCAACCGGCTGAAGGAGATCGTGCCGGGCGTGGACCGTCGGCTGGTGGCCGACCACCTGGCCCGCATGGATGCGGAGTACTTATCGCAATACACCGACCGCCAGATCGCCTCTCACCTGGAAGCGCTCGACGGGCTGGGGCCGGGCCGGGTTTGCCGGCTCGTGCAGACTGCTATCGGCGACCGTCTCTGGGAGCTCACCGTGGTGGCGTTCGACCGCCAGGGGTTGTTCTCGCTGATCGCCGGCAGCCTCGCCAGCGTTGGCCTGAGCATCGAGCGGGGGGAGGTCTGGACTTACGCGGAGGCGCCGAAAACTTCCGAAGACGGCCGGGTGCGGCTCAAGTACGATTTCAGGCTCAGGCGCTACGTCCCGAAGACACGCCTTTCCTCAGGGGGCACGGCGGCCGACTTCCTCAGGCGAAAAAAGATCGTGGACATCTTCACGGTCCGGGCCGTACAGGACGTCCCGGACTGGCGGGAACTCGAACACCGGCTCGACCAGCTCATCCAGCTCCTGCAGAAGGAAAAAGGCGAGGAGACGCGGCGCAAGGTGGGCCGGCGGGTGATCGAATATCTGTCCCGCACTTACCGGGGCGGCGACCAGAAGCTGCTGCCGGTCAAAGTGGAAGTGAACAACGAGAGCAGCGACCGCTTTACGGTGATGGATATCCAGGCGGAGGACACGCCCGCTTTCCTTTTTCTCTTCACCAATGCGCTGGCCATGCGCGGGGTGGACATCCTCGGCATCCGGATCGGCACCACGGCCGGCGAGGTGCACGACCGCTTCTTCATCACCGACCGGCAGGGCGAGAAGATCGAGGGGAGCGAGCGGATCGACGAGCTCAAGTTCATCGTCGCGCTCGTCAAACAGTTCTCCCACCTGCTGGTGCGAAGTCCCGATCCGACGATGGCGCTGACCAACTTCGAGAGGCTGGTCGAGCGAATCTGGAGCGACCGGGAAAAAGCCTTTATCAGCGGCTGGAAATTACTCGACCTGACCGAACAGCCGGTGCTCGAAGCCCTGGCCAGGCTGTTCGGCACCAGTAATTTCCTCTGGGAGGATTTCCTTCGCCTGCAGTACGAAAACCTGCTGCCGGTTTTCAGCGACCTGGAGGCCCTCGACCACTACAAGGACAAGGCGGACATGTGGGGGGAGTGCGAGCTGGAGCTGTTGGGCGCCTCCGACTACGAGGACGCCGCCGACCGTCTCAACCGCTTCAAGGACCGCGAGATGTTCCGTATCGACATGCGGCACATCCTCGACAAGATAGAGAACTTCAGCGAGTTCAGCCGGGAGCTGACCGACCTGGTGGAAGTGGTGATCGAGCAGGCGTACCGGATCGCGGACGGCAGCCTGCGCGCCCGCTACGGCAAGCCGCTTGGCGAGGACGGGACCGCCTGCCGGTTCGCCGTCTTCGCCCTGGGCAAGACCGGCGGCTGCGAGCTGGGCTACGCCTCGGACATCGAGCTGCTTTTCGTCTGTTCGGCCACGGGGGAAACCACCGGGCCCGAAAAGGTAAGCGACAGCGAATATTTCGAGAAGCTGGTGCAGCTGCTGATCAAATCGGTGCGGGCCAAGCGGCAGGGTATTTTCGAGATCGACCTCAGATTCCGCCCCTACGGCAACCAGGGGCCGCTGTGCAACACGCTCCGGCAGATGGAGGAATATTACAGCCAGGAGGGCCCGGCCTGGGATTTCGAGCGCCAGTGCTTGGTGCGACTGCGGCCGGTGGCCGGCGACGGCAGGCTGGGCGACCAGGTCTGCCGGCTCCGGGACCGGTTCGTTTACAGCGGCCGGCCTCTCCACTACGCCGAACTCGCCCGCCTGCGCCGCCGCCAGCAGGAGGAATTCGTCAAGGCCGGCACCTGGAACGCCAAGTTCAGCGAGGGCGGGCTGGTGGATGTCGAGTACCACGTGCAGCACCTGCAGATTTATCACGGGAGGGCCGACTCCTCCGTGCGCCAGACCTCGACCCGCCAGGCCCTCAAAGCCTTGCACGCCGGCGGCTACATCGGCGGGGAGGAGTTCGAGGCGCTGCTGGCGGGGCACGATTTCCTGCGCCGGCTGATTAACTCCCTGCGCATCCTGCGCGGCAACGCCCGCGACCTGGTGGTGCCAATGCGCAAGAGTGAGGAATTCCTCTTCCTGGCCCGCCGGATGGGCTATCCCCGCGGTGAGGAAAGCCGGCTGGCCGAGGATCTTTCGCGCCACCGGAACCTGGTGCTGCGTTTCGTGGACTGGGAAGCCAAAGTGAAATCATCGGCCGGGCCGGAAACCGGTTCGGACGGCAGGTGAGCGGAGACTCGTGTTGCAATGAATGAGCGGATAACGTCGAAAGTCGATGAAGTGCTGGAAGGCAGGAAACTGGCCTATTCCACTACGAACTTCCTCAAGTTTCCCCTGGGCGCGGCGCTGGAGAAAATCGCCGAGGGCGGTTTCGTCAACGTGGAAGTCTGGGGCAACAACAAGCACCTCGATCCGAGAAATCCGGACCTCGAGCCCCGGGAAGCCAGACGCCTCTGCGACGGGCTGGGCCTGCGTGTCACTTCGATTCACGCCCCCTTTACCCTCGAGCACAACGATGACCCGGCCGCGCGGATGAGAGAATGGGAGTCGCTCGTGCGGCGCTCGCTCGAGCAGGCGGAAATACTGGGAGCCTCACAGCTCGTGGTGCATCCGGTGGTCGCCGGCCGGGACGAGTCGGACAGCGAGTACCGGGAGGCCGCCGGCCGCACCGAGGATTCGCTGCTGCGTCTGGCCGATGCGGCCGGCGCCCGGGGCCTGAGCCTGGCGATCGAAAACATGCCGGCTCACCGCAGCCGCCGCTACGGCCGGAATGTGGCCGAACTTTACCGCTTCGTCGCCTCCTGCGGCCGGGATAACCTGGGCCTCTGCCTCGACACCGGCCACGTCGTCTTCAACAACGGCGACCCGGTGGCCGAATTCACCGGCCACCTCGACCGGATTTTCAACGTCCACATGAACGACAACATCTGGGGCATGCACATGGACCTGCACCTGGTGCCGGGAGCCGGCTCGGTAAATTGGAAAGCCTTTCGCGAGGCGCTCGGCGACCCCCGCTTCCACGGCATCATCGTACTCGAGCTGGACGACCGGGGCCGCCCGACCAGCATTTTCAGCGAGGCGGTCGAATTCGTCAACCGCTATTTTTCGGCAGATTGAGTCTGTACCAGACCCTGTTTACGACCGGGAGAAACCGAGATGAACCAGGACAATAAAGAGTACGTCATGAAGATGGCGCGTGACCACGGGGTGAAGTTCATCCGCCTCTGGTTCACGGACATGCTGGGTTTCCTGAAGAGCTTCGCGATCACGGTGGAGGAGCTGGAGGAGGCGCTGGAGTCGGGCAAGAGCTTCGACGGCTCCTCGATCGAGGGCTTCACCCGCGTGGACGAGACCGACATGGTGGCCCACCCCGACCCCGACACCTTCTGCCTTCTGCCCTGGCGTTCGAGCGGGGAAGGCCAGGCGGTGGCCCGCATGTTCTGCGACATCTTCTGGCCGGACGGCACCCCGTACGCCTCCGATCCGCGCCAGGTGCTCAAGCGCAGCCTCGAACGAGCCGCCGGCATGGGTTATACCTACTACGTGGGCGCGGAGCTGGAGTACTTCTATTTCAGGAACAACCTGTCTCCCGAGGGACTCGACCAGGGCGGCTATTTCGACCTCACTCCCCTGGACGTGGCCAGCGACCTGCGCCGCGACACCGTGCTCACCCTGGAGAGCATGGGCGTGCCGGTGGAGTCCAGTCACCACGAGATCGCTCCCAGCCAGCACGAGATCGACCTGCGCTACGAGGATGCGCTCAGCATGGCCGACAACACCATGACCTACCGGCTGGTGGTCAAAGAAGTGGCCCTGCGTAACCGCTTCTACGCCTCTTTCATGCCCAAGCCCCTGGCCGACCACGACGGCAGCGGGATGCACGTCCATCAGTCGCTGTTCGACGGCGAGAGGAACCTCTTTCACGACCCGGACGACCCTCAGCACCTGAGCCCCCTGGCCCGCCATTTCATCGCCGGCCTGCTGCGCCATGCCGCCGAGATCGTGGCCATCACCAACCAGTGGGTCAATTCCTACAAGCGGCTGGTCACCGGCTACGATGCCCCGGTGCACATCACCTGGGCCGTGCGCAACCGGGCGAGCCTGGTGCGGGTGCCGCCGTTCAACCCGCGCAAGATCCAGGCGGTGCGCTGCGAGTTCCGCGTGCCCGACCCGGCCTGCAATCCCTACCTGGCTTACGCCGTGATGCTGGCCGCGGGCCTGGAGGGGATCGAGAAGAGCTACGAGCTGGCCGAGCCGGTGGAAGACGATCTGAGCGAGATGACTGCCGAACAGCTCGTCCGGCGGGGAATCGAGCGCCTGCCGGGCAACCTCCTGGACGCGGTGCGCTGCATGGAAGGAAGCGCCCTGGTCAGAAAATGCCTGGGCGACGACCTTTTCGACAAGCTGGTCCAGAACAAGAATATCGAGTGGCAGCGCTACCACAAGCATATCAGCGAGTACGAAATGAAGCGCTACCTGCCGCAGTTGTAAGCGGGCCGCAGGCGGTGGGCACCCCGGATGAAACGGCGGAACGATCCCCATGAACGAAAAGAAACCGGCGCCGGCCGTAGTGGGCCGGGCCGCACTGATGTCGGTAATCGAGCGGGTGCTCGATGAAATCTCCCGGGAGCGGGAGCCGGGCCAGCGTCCCACCAAGGACGACCTGCTGGCATTCCTGGCCAGCGGCGACCGCAAGCTCAACCTGTTCTTTATCCGCCACCTGCCGCCGGACGTGATCTCCAGCCTCAGGCGCGACCCGGCGGTGCGGGACAAGCTGGTGGCCTCGCTGCGCCAGCTCGTCATCTCGCTCAAAACTCCTTTGTTGATGCCGCCGGTGGTGCGTTCCTTTCTCAACGAAGCGACCGCCTGGCCCATGGCCGAGGTACGCCGCCAGCCGGACCTCTGGGCGGCGCGCATCCTGGCCGCGATCCCTCTTCAGCCCCATTTCCCGCTGCCCCTGGTGAGCCTGCGCGAGCTGATGGAGGGTGTCCAGCGCCAGCTCGAAACCGACCTGGTCTCGGTGACCGGCCTCGAGGAGCTGGACGGCGTGTATGGGTTCATCGAGCGCGAGCTGGCCTCCACGCCGGCCCTGGGCCTGTTCTTCGCCCGGGCGCAGGCCATCGCCGAGGGGAAATTGGAGTCGGGGGACATCATCGCTTACTACCGGCTGCTGGGGATGAGGCTGCCGGCCACCCTCGAACGCCTCGAACCCTCGCCGGACAAGGATAAAGTCCTGGTGGCCATCAAGGAAGCCACCGGCGTACAGGATGCCCACAGCCTGAAGCTGCATGTCAAGAAAATGGCGATGGCGAGAGCGGACGAGCTGATGAAGGAGGCCTCGAACTACCAGGACCTGCTGGAGCTGCGCTTCTTTTTCAGCCAGATCGGCGAGCGCTCGAACCGCAAGCTGTTTTCGCGCAAGACCGGCGAGCTGGCCCGGAAAATCAACGTGCGGGCCGAGGGGTACGACCTGCTGGGCAAGCTGTCCATGGACGAGCTGGACGATGACGGGCTGCTGGAGCTGGTGCCGGCGGTGATCGGCCGGGCCGAACAGTTCGTGCTGGGTGCGCCGCAGCGATTCCTCGTCCGGCTGATGAAGTTCTACCTCGAAACCGCCTGTCCCTTGCTGCGCCGGCTGAAGAGCGAGCCGGAGCGGGTGCCCCGGCTGATCCAGAATTTCAAGCGCCAGGTGGGCCTGCTCAACCTCTACCGCAACCTCGACCACCTGGCCCAGACCATGCAGCGCAAGATGGTGCTCGCGATCTGCGGCCCCGAAATGCTATCCAAGGCCCCGGACAAAATCCTGAGCTTCCTAACCCGCCTGCCACCTGAATTCTACCCGCCGAAAGTCATGGAGGTGATCCGCGGCATGGTGCGGCGCAAGGGAGCCGGCTACCGCTTCACCGCCGGGGACGCTCTGGTGATCTTCGCCGCCTACCCGCCGGCTGAGGAAGAAGAGGTCGAAGGGATCAAGGCCGGGGAAGCATTCCGCCGGAAGGCTTCACAGGGCGGTAAGGAAGATGAATACGTCAGGTGAGGTGGAGGCTTTACCGGTTACGTGTCAGGCGGAAGACGGTGAAACCCTCCGGGCAGGTCACTTCCGCGAAACCCTCGCCGCCTTCCCAGGGAAGGTTGTCGGTGAAGCGCATGGCGAAAGCCAGGGGGAAGACGGTGTGGAAGGCCCGGCAGCACATCCCCTTGGGCTCGGGCGTCCGCTCGCCGATCTCCCAGCTATCGCCCAGCCGGGTCGAGGCCCGGCCCGGGCAGCACTCGATGTTGCTCAGCACCCTGACCACTTTGCAGGCGACAGTATACTCCGGCAAGGGAACCTCCGGGAGGATGGATACTTCTCAGAATAATTTGAGGCAAATATAGAGTTATAACGACTGCGAAAAAATATCAAATCCCCCCTCTCCAGACTTAGGGATTCACTCGAATCGAGGGGGATTTCCAATGAAATTTTCACGGCCTGGATTTTTATGACTCCAGCCCAATAAAAAACCCGCTGCAGCTCGAACAATCTTACTTCTTGCCCTCTTTCACGATCCTTTCGGTATCGCGGGCGATCACCAGTTCCTCGTTGGTCGGGATGGCGAATACCTTGACCCGGCTTCCGGGGCGGCTGATATCGGCCTCCTTGCCAACCGCATCCTGGTTGGCCTTTTCGTCCAGCACCAGGCCCATGTATTCCAGGCCCTCGCAGGATTTGGCGCGTACCAGCGGGCTGTTCTGGCCCACGCCGGCGGTGAAGACCAGCGCGTCCAGGCCGCCCATGGCCGCGGCATAGGCGCCGATGTACTTTTTCAGCCGGTAGCAGTAGATGTCGATCGCCAGCTTCGCCCGCTCGTCCCCCTTCTCCATCTCCCCGATCAGGTCGCGCACGTCGCTGGAGATGCCGGAGAGTCCCTGCAGACCGCTGTGCTTGTTCAGCAGGGTGTTCGCCTCCGACAGGTTCAGCTCCTCGCGACCCATAATGTGCAGGATGATCGAGGGATCGATATCGCCGCAGCGGGTGCCCATCACCAGGCCCTCCAGCGGGGTGAGGCCCATCGAGGTGTCCACGCTCCGGCCGCCGTCCACCGCCGTGATGCTGCAGCCGTTGCCCAGGTGCGCGGTGATCACCTTCAGCTCTTCGGCAGGCCGGCCCAGCAGCGCTACCGCCCGCTGGAACACGTAGTAGTGGCTCGTGCCGTGGAAGCCGTAGCGGCGGATTTCGTAGCGGCGATAGAGGACCTGCGGCAGGGGGTAGAGATAGGCATGCGGCGGCAGGGTGCTGTGAAAAGCGGTGTCGAACACCGCCACCTGCGGTACTCCCGGCAGGTTGCGCAAGGCGGCGTTGATCCCGCGGATGTTGTGCGGGTTGTGCAGCGGCGCCAGATCGATGCACTGTCTGATCTTGGCCAGCACCTCTTCGTCGATCAGCACGCTGCCGGTGAATTTCTGCCCGCCGTGCACCACCCGGTGTCCCACCGCCTCCACTTCGCTCTTGTCCTTGATCACTCCATGCTTGGCGTGCTGCAGGTAAGCCAGAATCTGCTCGATGGCCACCGTGTGGTCGAGGATCTCCAGGCCGAACTTGCGCTCGTAGCCGTCACTGCGCGTGATCGACAGCACCGCGCCGCTCATCCCGATCCGGTCCACGCTGCCTTTGGCCAGCGCCTCGGCGGGGTCGGTCTGGACGAGCTGGTATTTGACGCTGCTGCTGCCGCAGTTGATTACCAGAATCAGCATTTGAGTTCAGGCTCCTCGCGGAATGATTGAAAAAATTTCAGGCGAATTTAATTATCAGTGATAAAAAATTACTGCGGTTATCCGGCCTGCCGATAACAGCCGACAATGCAATAAATTTCATCCTTCAGGCGCAGGTATTTCCTGTATATCGAGGCACCGGTTTTACTGTCTGACGTAGGCGTCCTTCTTTTCGTACTTGAAAAAACCCTCACCGGTGCTCCGGCCGAGTTTACCGGCGCGCACCATTTTGCGCAACAGCGGGCAGGGCCGGAACTTGACGTCGCCGAGTTCCTCGAAGAGGTTTTCCATCCGGCGCAGTACTTCGTCCAGCCCCAGGCTGTCGCACAGGCCCAGCGGGCCGATCGGCAGGTTGTAACCCAGCTTGATCGCCGTGTCGATGTCCTCCGCCCTGGCGATGCCTTCCATCAGCACGTAGATCGCCTCGTTGATGAACGGCAGGATCACCCGCGTAGTGATGTAGCCCGGATACTCGAAGACCTCGACCGCGGTCTTGTTCAGCCGGCGGGCTAATTCCCTGGCGGCGGCCACGGTCTCGTCCGAGGTTTGCATCCCCCGCACCAACTCCACCACCGGAATCTTCGGCACCGGCTCCTGGAAATGCATGCCGATCACCTTGGGCCCCAGCTTGCTGCCGCCGGTGATTTCGGTCACGCTCAGGGTGGAGATGTGAATGATGTAGAGAGCAAGCCCATCGCTGAGGTTTTCCTCCACTGCCTTCAGTGCGGCCTGCTTCTCTTCGAAGCTCGTGCCGGTCGCCTCGATCACGATTTTGCACCCGGCCGCCAGCTTGATGTCGTCGATCGGCTTGATCCGGGCCAGAATCGCCCGCTTGTCCGCTTCGGTCATGCCCCAGCGCTGGATCTCGCGGTCGATCGCTTCGCCGATTCCCTGGATCGCGGTCTCCACCTCGCTTTTGGTCGGACCGAGCAGCAGGACCTCGATCCCGACTGCGGCGAGGGTTTCGGCAATCTGCAGCGATTTCTTCTTGATGCCGATTACCGCGGCCTTGTCAATAAAAAAAAGACCTTCCTTTTCCATCAGTTAATCCTTTTCGGGTGTTAAAAGATTTTCATCGGTACTCGTCTTGCGCCGGCGGATTCCTCAACCAGGCGCTCGCGAATTGAATTTGGCTGGCTTGTTTCCGTAGGTCCGGATCGGGGGGTGAGGCGCTTTGCAACTTGCCTCGCATTGCCGATTAAATTATCAACTTCCAGGCACTTAAATTATACGGGAACACTCCCAAAGTCAAGGAGATTAGACCTTTTCCAGCTTCCGCACCGAGGCGGCATAACGGACTTCCGGCAGGATGAAGGAAATTCTCCCGGGGGCGGAGCAACTCGCAAAAAAGTTGAAAACTGCCGCAATCAGGTTAATATTCAAAGTAGGGGCAACGGATGGAGGAGGACATGTGGATAACTGGATTTCTTTCCCTGCTGCTCGTGACAGCGGCAGTCTGTTGCGGGAGCCGTTCTTCCGCGAGGGAAACGGAGGCGGACCAATTGATAACCTTCCGTAAAAAGGAAGATCAGGATTCGCTGCGGGGGGAGAGGCTGTCCATGGTCGAAACCCAGATCAAGCACCGCGGGGTGAAAGACGAGCGGGTGCTGGAAGCGCTGCGCAAGGTCCCCAGGCACGAATTCGTCCCGAAAAAACAGGCGGACCAGGCTTATAACGATTATCCGCTCCAGATCGGCTACGGCCAGACTATCTCGCAGCCTTACATCGTGGCCCTGATGACCGAGCTGCTGCGGATCGGGAAGGACGATCGTGTGCTGGAGATCGGCACCGGCAGCGGCTACCAGGCGGCGGTACTGGCCGAATTGGCCGCATCGGTGTACACGATCGAGATCGTCGAGCCTCTGGCCGAAGAGGCCCGGAAAACTCTCGACCGGCTCGGCTACACCAATATCACTATCCGCACCGGCGATGGTTTTTACGGCTGGCCCGAGGCCGCCCCCTTCGATGGCGTGATCGTCACCGCCGCCCCGGAAAAAGTACCCCAGCCCCTGCTCGACCAGCTCAAGGAAGGCGGCCGCCTAGTCATCCCCGAGGGCCGCTATTACCAGGACCTGGTGGTTTACGAGAAGAGCGGGGGGAAGACCCGGCGCAGGGAAGTGATCCCGGTGCGCTTCGTGCCGATGACCGGCAAAGCGGAAGAAAAATGAGCGGACCGCAGTCTTCCGGGCCGGACGGCCGTCCGGTCAGCACCGAGGTCGAGCGCGGGGTCCGGCTGCTGCGCCTGGGTTTTTTCGGCACTCTCGGTCTCTACGGGCTGTTCTTTCTCGGCCTGCAAAGCATCTTCTGGCTCTGGGGCGGAGCTCTCGGCCTGCCCGGAGTCTATCTGCCGGAGGGCCGCTGGCCCTGGCTGACCGCCCCCGCCTGGTTTATCGCTCTGATCCTGCCTGCCGCCGCTTCCTTCCATTACCACCGCCGCCAGGACCGCCGCAACTTCGAACTGCTTACCCGCGACTGGGATTCCTGGCGCTGGTTCGACCACGGCGTGGAGATGATCGGCACCGAAAAAGAGTTCAGCACCGGCCAGGAACAAAGCTTCGCCCGCGCCTCCATTCTCGATCCCGAAGATCCTTTCGCCCGCAATAACCTCGGTTCGGTCCTCATGCAGCAGGGCCGGCTGGACGAGGCGATCGGCTTCTATCAGGAGGCCATCCGGAAGTACCCGGACTACCACAAGGCCTACAGCAATCTCGGCGCCGCCTGGGCCCGCAAAGGCGATACGCGGCGGGCCGTGCCTCTCTACACCAAGGCGCTCAGCCTCAATCCCCGCGACTCCGCCACCCACCTGAACCTCGGCATCTCCCTCGCCCGCCTGGGCCAGACCGCTCGGGCCGCCGCTCACCTGCGGCAGTTCCTCGCCCTCGAACCCTCTCACCCTCGGGCTGCGGAGGTCAGAAATTTCATCACGCAGATGGGACTGGCGGGGAGGTGAGGGGGGGACGGGCGGGCCCCGCCCAGCCACCACTCCCCGGAAAGCAGAAGACAGAAGGCACTCCACCCCGCCGGGGCAGTCAGTAGTTGGTAGTAAGTATGCAGTTGTCGTGTAGGGCAGCCTTTTACCAGCCTCTCAGTTAGCATAAAATAGGGCGACCACCGGTCGCCCCTACACTGTCACTTTCTTTAGTGCCTTAGTCCCTAAGTCCCTTAATCCCTTCTTTTCACTTTGTCACTCTGTCACTATGTAACTTTGTGACTGTCCTTCCACTTTGTCCCTCTCCCTCACCCCGTAAACCGGTATCCCACGCCTCTTACGGTCTGGATCAGGGTCCGGTTGCCGGTTTCGATCTTGGAGCGGATACGGCGGATGTGTACGTCCACGGTGCGGGCGCCGCCGTAGTAGTCCTCACCCCAGACCCGGCTCAGGAGCTCCCGACGGGTGTGCACGCGGCGGCGGTGGGACACCAGATAGCGCAGCAGCTCGAACTCCTTGAAGGTCAGATCGATCGGCTTGCCGTCCACCGTGACTTCGTAGGTGGAGAGGTTGATGGCCAGCACGCCGGCTTTCACCTGGTTGGAGGGGTCCACTTTTTCATTGCGCCAGGAGATCATCCGCACCCGGGCGACAAGCTCACCTCGGCTGAACGGCGCCACCAGGATGTCATCGGCCAGGCGGCAGTAGTCGAAGCCGGCGAGCGCCTTTTCCTCGGTGACCACCAGCCGCGGCACTCCGGAGAGCATCTCGTCCTGGCCCAGGGTGCCGGCCAGCCCCTCGATAGAGCGCGCCCGGCGCCCCACCAGGATGAACAGTTCGGCCTGAGCAATTTCCTCCAGCGAGCCGCCGTCTCCAGCGCTCGGCCTGAGCACCTCGACGTCGAGTTTCGCCAGGCTCCGGGCCACTTCATCCGCCAGGTCCACATCACCCCTGGAGGTGAGGATCATTACCTTTCGCATTTTCTTCTTCGCTGATGTCGATCTGTATCATCTATGATCGGTTCTGCCAACAGGCAGAAATTTAACAGTCGAATTCCGTAAATGGAACATCCAGTTGAAACAGGCCCGGCCGTTTCACGGCTCGGTCGGCCTAAGCTTGTCTAGCCCCTGTCGGAAAGCGGCCAGCGCCCGGTCGTCGTACAGGCAGAAGACCACTTCCTCCAGGGTATGGTGTCCTTTTTCGAGGTATTCGAGGGCGGCTTCGAGCATAGTGGCCGCAACCAGCTCCAGGGGCACGCCGAAAATGCCGCTGCTGATTGCCGGCAGGGCGATAGACTTCAGGCCGTGGCGGTCGGCCAGTTCGAGGCTGGAGCGGGTAGCCCCGGCCAGTTTCTCCTTTTCCCGCCCTTCGCCCATCCGCGGCCCTACCGCGTGGATCACGTGCCCGGCCGCGAGCCGGCCGCCGCCGGTGATTACCGCTGTGCCCACCGGAGTGCCGCCGATCCGGTCGCACTCCTGCTGGATCGATTCGCCTCCCGCGCGCCGGATCGCTCCCGCCACGCCGCCTCCCATCTGCAGCGCGCTGTTGGCGGCGTTGACAATGGCCTCGGAGTCCGAGCGGGTAATATCACCCTTGACCAGCCTGATCCGGGTCTTTCCGGCTTTGTAATCCATTTTGACCTCCGGCCGGCACTCCGATCCTGCAAAAGGAACTCTCCGGAAAATGCGGGGGTATAAAGCACTGAAGCACCACTCGATCGCAAATTCGTCGAGAAAGAAAAACGGTTCTTGTTCTCAATATATCCTCCTCCCACGGCAGTGTCAAAATGCGTTTTCAGTCAGTCCCCTGTTCTTGCATTTTCCCGGTGCCTGGTATATCTTTTGCGGCTGATAACCTACGTCCTTGAATTTCACGGAGATAGTGAACTGGTGGCCCAGAGGAACGCTCGCCTCATCCTTCCCCTGCTGCTGGTCATTCTGTTTGCCGGCGGCGCGGAGCGCGCCGCTGCATTCGAGCCGGTCGGCAGCCGCCTGTCGGACCGGTTGTACAGCGACCTGACTTACGGGGACCCCGGGGCGTTTCTTGCGGTGATCGTCTATCTCCGGGACGATCTCGACATCTACGGCCTGGACAGCGGCCTGCGCCTGGCTGGAGCGGGCAAGCAGAAGCGCCACAGCGAGGTGGTCGGGGCGCTTCTGGCCGGCGCCCGGGAATCCCAGGCAGACATTCTGCGCCAGATCGGAACTGCCGCGGCCAGCGGGGAGGTCACCCGCTACCGCACGTTCTGGATCAACAACTGTATCGCCCTCACCGCCCGTGGCTCCTTCATCAGCGCCCTCTCCGGCCGCGACGATGTCGAATGGATCAGCCACGACCGGGTGCACGCCCGGCGGGACGAAGTGGAGCGGGCCGCCAGGATAGCCGCCATCCCGAACCCGGATACGCTGCGGGCCAAGTCTTATCCCATCCGCACCCTCGGCCTGGACCAGATCTGGAACCTCGGCCTCACCGGCAAGGGAATCCTGGTCTGCGTGATCGGGGCCGGGATCGACGGCAACCACCCCCTGCTGGCGCCCAAGTGGCGCGGCAACAACGGCGGAACCACAGCCGAAAGCTGGTTCGACCCGGTCAGCGGCAGCAGCTTCCCGTTCGATGACGAGCCTTTCGCCCCCTCGCACGACACCGGAGTCACCGGCCTGATCGTGGCCGGAGAGCGCACCCTGGGCGTGGCCTACGATGCCCAGTGGATCGGCGCCAAAATTTTCGACAACCGGAACCTCACCGATGACGGCAAGGCCAGCACCAAGGACAGTTGGCTGATCGCCGCCTTCCAGTGGGCGGTCGATCCGGACGGCAACCCGGAGACGGTGGTGGATGTGCCGGACGTGATCAACAACTCCTACGGCACCAACGGCGAATTCAACGAGGACATCTGCCGGCAGCTGGTCTGGCGCATGATAGACCGGGTGGAAGCCGCCGGCACGGTAGTGGTCTTTTCCGCGGGCAACGAGGGGCCCGAGCCGTGGTCCACCGGCTCGCCGGCCAGCCGCGCAGAAAGTCCGGTCAACGTCTTCGCCGTCGGTTCGGTGGATTCCACCAACCGCATCTCGCCGTTCAGCAGCCGCGGCCCCAGCGCCTGCGATTCGGTGAGCGTCAAGCCCACTGTCTGCGCCCCGGGCCAGGACATCGTGACTATCGTGGGCAGCGAATACGGCTTCAGCTACCAGCGCAACAACGGCACCAGTTTCAGTTGTCCCTACGTGACCGGACTGGTCGCGCTCATCAAGCAGGCCAACCCCACCCTCACGCCCGATGAAATCAAATACCTGTTCATCGACACGGCTCTCGATTACGGCCGCAGCGGTCCGGATTACGCTTACGGCTACGGGGTGATCGACCCCCTGACCCTCTTCGAAAGAATCGCCCGGCCGCAGCAGCCGATCCTCTACAGCAAGCGTATCGAAATCGACGACAGGGCGGGCGGCAACGGCAATCTCTATATCGAGCAGGGAGAGCGGATCAAGCTGATCGTGCCGGTATTCAATTCCGGCACCCAGGTGGCAGGGGTCCGGGGAAAGCTGCGGACGACATCGAGCGGGAGCCGGATCGTGGACGACCAGGCGGATTTCGGCACGGTGGCGCAGTACGGCTCGAGCGACAACCGTAACGACCCGTTCCTGATCGACGTGCTGCCGGAGGCCGAGGCGGGCAGCCAGCTCGTCCTCTACCTCGACCTCGCCTCCAGCGTCTCGTCGTACACCCAGACCATCCAGCTTTCGCTGCCGGTCGCGCCGGCGGTGCAGGGCCTGGCCAACCACGATGCGGGCAGCTTCCTGTTCAGCGTCACCAACATCGGCCAGTTCGGCGGCAACATCGGCCGCGCGGGCGCCGGTTACGGCCTGATCTATCCCAAGGATGCGCCTTACCGGATGCTCTACCGCGGCGCGCTGCTGGTGGGTTCCAGCAGTCTCAAGGTTTCCGACGGCATCACCGATTTAGACTTCGCGCCCGGGCCCGGCGGACCGATCCAACTGATCGAAAATTCGCCGCGGGCCGACCAGATGACCGTGAGCTTCATCGCTGAAAAGTCGGCCGGCACCCTCAACGCGATCGGAGTCCGGATGAAGCAGACGACCATGGTCTGGAGCGCGGCCCCGAACAACGACTTCGTCATCCTGGAGTATGCGGTCGCCAACCCGCATCCAGCCACGATCAACAATCTCTACATCGGCCTCTACGCCGACTGGGACATCCCGGACAGCCTGCCCAGCCGCAACGTGGTGAAATACAACAGCGCTCTGAAGCTGGGCTACATTTACAACCCAATCGAACCGCAATTCGGCTACGGCGGGCTGATGCTGGTGAGCAATAGTCCGGTATCCGGGCATCGGGCGGTGAGCAACTGGCGCTACATCCACAGCGGCTATTCGGACAACGTGGCTTATGCGTTCATGAGCGGGGGCCTGAGCCGGGCCGAAAGCGATTCGCTCGACGACTGGTCGCAGATTCTGGCCAGCGGACCGCATTCGATTCCGCCCGGCGATACTCTGGTCGTGGCCTGGGCCCTGGTGGTGGGCGACAACGAGGCCGACCTGCTGGCCAACGCTGCGGCGGCGTCTACCAGGTACCGTTCCTCGCTGGCACTGGCCGCCGAAATCAGCAGCGCCGGGAATCCGGGCGCTGGAACGCTGCCGAAAGCTTTTTCGCTGGTCCAGAACGTCCCCAATCCGTTCAACCCCTCCACCACGATCAGCTACACTATTCCGCAGTCCGAGCGGCCGCTGCCGGTCAGCCTCACGGTTTACGACCTGCGGGGCAGGAAGGTGGCGCTGCTGGTCGAGGCGAACCAGGGGGCGGGCAGCTACAGCGTGACCTGGAACGGCACGGACCAGGCCGGCAGAAAGCTTTCCAGCGGAGTCTACTTCTACCGGCTCGTGGCCGGCGACTTTACGGCAACCAGAAAAATGGTGATCGTCAAATGAGGCAGGCGGGTCATTCGATGCGCTTTTTCGCGCTGGTCGCGCTGGTCGCGCTGGCCGCGGCGGCAGTCGGCTGCAGCGACAACGGCCCGGCCGGGCCGCCTGCCGACCGGGTGTTCGATCCCTACCCGCTGGACGTGGGCAACCGTTGGTCCTACAACCTCGAACAAAGCATTTTCGTGCAGGAGGACACGACCCTGCCGCCCACCACCGGCTCCTCCACCGGCTACCAGAACATTTCAATCACCCGTACCGAAGTGATCACCGGCGACGAAGCGTTCGGAGTCACCCTCCATCACGTGATGGACTTCATATTCAGCGAAGGGGCGGACACGGTTGTGGAAACCCGCTATCTCGCCCCCAAGGCCGACCGCGTGCTGCTCAAGGCCGATCAGGCGGTCTACAATCCCACCGGCGGATTCATTCCGCTGGCCCAGACCGGGGGCAAGCCGCAACTCGGAACGCTGATAAACCTCAATGGACAGGAAAAATTCATCTCGCTCGAAAAGCTGGCCTATCTGCTGGCCAGCCCCCGCGGCAGCCTGCTCCCGAAACCGGAGAGTCCGCTGCCGGTCCTGGCCAGCGACGGCATCATCAACCGGGACGACGTGATCTTCTATGAAACCGATTACATTTACGTGTTCAACGAGCTGTACAAGGGGCTGAACTGGGTCTCCCAGCCAGCCGGCAGCGTAGGCGGGATCGATGTTTCGCAGAAGGTGACCAATATCCTGGAGTCGCTGGACGGGTTCGAGGGGCCGATCGCCGAGGTGGAACAAACCAATTCGCTGATCGAGGGAGCTTCAAGCGAAAATTACAAGCAGCGCTACTACTACAAGGGCGGCGTGGGGATGATCCGCGCCGAGCTGTCCGATCCGGGGTTCATGATTATCCAGCGGCTTTCTGACGGCACCCTGTATTACCTGGGCATTGGCACCTGGACCTTCGTCCAAAAGCTGACCGATTACAAGGTCGGCGGAGGGCCATAGGTCTGACCGGGCCTGGAGAGGGCGCAGCTCCGATAAAATCGGGGCGCCCCGGTCGACACTCCTCAATTCCGAAAATAAACACCCGTAGCGGCGACGCATGCGTCGCCGCTACGTTATTTTTGCCCAGTCACGCCGGGCAACCACCGGCTATCACTAAGGTTCGGCAACCCAGCGCTGGACTTTGCCCAGCTTGAGCTCCACCCCGCGTATGCCCTTCAGCATCCGGCCCGTGTTCGCCTCGAAAGCGATGCCCACCTCGTCATCCGGAAATATGCCCGTGTCGTGGTAGTCGTCCAGCTTAACCCGACCGTTATCCGTAATTAATTGAATCTCCCGGATATTGCAGCTTTCCCCCAGGACCAGTGTCGAGGACAGCGAGGCAAAGAGGTAAAGCCTTTCGACGGTCTTGTCCCTGGACCACTTCCCCAGGGTCCCATAATCGGTCAGGTTCGTTTTCGGAGGTTCGCCATAGACGATGCCTTTCGACAGAACCTGGCTCTCCAGCGTAAGCCTGGCTACCTCTTCGCCGTTTTCATCGTACCCGGTGAACACCGGCGTCGGCCCGAAGATTTCCATTTTCGCCCCCTCGGCGCACTCGATCCGGAAGTCGAGATCCGGGTGAGCGTCCGGATTTTCCGTGTAAACCCACTGCCGGATTCCAGTGGCGCCCTGGATATTTTCCGCGTACTGCAGCTTGCGCAGGGCCTCTCCGTACGAGCGATAATCGCCATAGGCGTCGAGCAGGTAAGCGATGGCGTAGAAATCGGCTTCGCGCTCATCGTGGAGACCGTAGCCCTGCACGATGAGCCTGGTGGCCAGATTCACCAGCAGTTCGGCGGACTTCAGGGAGAGGACCTCCTGGTACACGTCCCGGGCCGCTTTGCTGATTGCATATCCCGCGAACGGTTCCAGGAGCTGGAGGAGCGTCCGGTCCCGGCTGGCCTTTTTATACTGCTGGAGTCCGTGCCTGCGTTCAATGTGGGCGATCTCGTGGGCGAGAACTCCTTCCAGCTCTTTTTCGGTTTCGAGAGAGAAGTACAGGCCGGTGGAGACGAAAACCCTGCCGCCCGGGCAGGCTACGGCGTTCGGAATGCCCGAATTCAAGGCCCTGAAGCTGTAATCGTATCCGCGCAGCCCGGTGGGCCAGTGGGCGAGCACTTTCTGACCCACTTCGGTCAGGCGGCGGTTCAGGTACTGGTTCTGGCTGACATCGAACTGGTTCCTGAGGGCGGCATAGGCCTGGCCGCCGAGCTTTCTTTCGAGAAAATAATCCCGGACCGGTGGGAACTGGTTGAAACAGAGCTCACATTCCCGGTGCTTCTCATCAGCCAGTTGCTCGATCCTGGAATAATACACGCGGGAGCTTTCCACCGGCAGATGGTTGCAGCCGATGTAATGGACCATCCCGCTCTCCCGGTTCAGCACGAACGGCGTAAAACCGTCGTCGCCCTCCTCCGGAGAAAAAACGTAGCGGAACAATTGGTCGAAGCTTTCCACAGTCGGCGGAGTTTCATTCAGCCATTGAAAGAAAATCTGGCCGGGGCCCAGGTGTTCGTGCTCGAATTTTATCCTCAGCCGGTTTTCCGCGAACAGATACCGCGTATCCTTTATCACCACCTGCACTTTTCTTTTGAGCGGAAAGAAGTTGCCCTGGCCATAGAGGGCGAAGGCATATTTTCCGGCCGGCTCGCAATAAATTTTGCGCGAGGAGTTGAAGGTCGGCCGCAGATATACGGTCCGCCCCTCGATCTCCCGGATCCGCGCCTCGAAGTTTTTATCGAGGCCGAGGCCGAAAACGGATGTCGCGTTCACTAACAGCAGGCACAGGCCGACTCGTACTGATGGCTGCATAATTATCTCCGTCGGCAGGCGGATACTCCGCTCGTTCTCCCGAAAACGCGAAGGGCCGGACAGCGTCCGGCCCAGATGAGGTCCTCGAGGCTGCGGTCAGCGTTTGTAGCCGATTTTTCTCAGGAACTCTCTGCGCACCTTCTGGTGCTTCTCCTGTTCGACTCCGGCCGGCGGGGCGCCGTCCACCACGCCCATCACTCCGCGGCCCAGCTCGCTTTCTACGACGATGACTTCCAAGGGGTTGGCCGTGGCGCAGAAAACCCGGCACACCTCGGGACAGTTCTTGATCGCGTTGAGCACGTTGATCGGGAAGCCGCCGCGCAGCAGTATCACGAACACGTGGCCGGCGCCGATGGCCTGGGCGTTGGCCACGGCCGCCTCCGTCAATTCCCTGTCGTTGCCGTCCCAGCGCACGAGTCGCTCCTGGCTCGCCTCGCAGAAGGCGATGCCGAACTTGAGCGAGATTCCGCTGGTGACGAGGATCTCGTACAAGTCCTCGACCGTCTTGATGAAATGGCTCTGGCCGATAATGACGTTGGAATCCCCGGGGATGTCAATAAGTACCGGAGTGAAGTTCATCGAGGCCTGCCTCCTGATGGTCTAACTTTCCGCCTTGCCTGCAATCTGCGTCGTACTCTCTACCGATTCCCCGTCGTCGGCATTCCGCTTCCCGGAAAATCTCCCCTTGCGCCGGTGGCTGCGATGGGTGCGGATGTAGCGGATAACAATCACCGAATAGCTGATCAAACTTACAAATAGAAAAATTACGGCGAGAATTTGAAGCGGTAAGGTTACTTCCCGCTCGAAGCTGAACGTATATGAAACGATGAGCAGGGCGACGCTGGACGAATAGAGCTTGCCCCAGACGTTCGAGGGAAAGACGATCTTGTAATGGCGGATAAGCGTGGCGCTGGCGAGGATGATGATGAGGTCGCGGGCCGCCATCAGGGAAAACAGCCAGACCGGAAAGCCGCGCAGGGTGATCAGGAAAACCGCCACGCTCACGATGAACAGCTTATCCGCCACCGGGTCGATTATCTTGCCGAAACTCGAGATCGTACCCCGCAGCCGGGCCATCCAGCCGTCGAGGACATCGGTCAGGCCGGCCAGAATCATCAGGCCCAGCGCCCACTTGTCCCCGTTTTCGGTTCTCAGGAAGAGGGAGTAGTAAATGCCCGGCAGGAGCAGGATCCGGACGAAAGAGAGGAAGTTGGAGATGGTCCAGACGTTCAGCTCCCTGATCCGGGTGTAGGGGATCGGCATTTTCTTGGAACCGCCCGAAGCCATCTCTAAATTCTTTCCTATGGGGCGTTTCTTTCCAGTATCTGCCGGGCATGGGCCAATGAGGCGTCGCTTTCGGCGTCCCCGCCCAACATCCGGGCGATTTCAACCGGCCGCTGACCCGTTTCCAGCCGACGGACCCGGGTACTGGTCCGGCCGCTTGCGGAGAGTTTTTCGACCATCAGATGGGTGTCCGCCCGGGCGGCTATACTCGCCAGGTGGGTAACCACCAGCACCTGGCTGTGACCGGCGATCTCGGCCAAGTAGTCGCCCACCATACCCGCCACCTTCCCGCCGATACCGGCGTCCACTTCATCGAAAATTATGGTGGACGGCGTGTCGCTTACGGCCAGCGCGCTCTTGACCGCGAGCATGATCCGCGACAGTTCGCCCCCGCTGGCCACCTCGGACAGCGGCCTGAGCGGCACGCCGGGATTGGTCGAGAGCAGAAAGGTAACCCTGTCCGCACCGCTGGTCAAGTACTCCCCGGAAGAGCCCGAATTGCGGGCATCTGCAAACTCCAGCTCGAACCTGCCGCCGGCCATGCCGAGGCCGGCGAGGCGGCGCGTGATCTCCTTCTCCAGCCTGGCGGCGGTCTTCTTCCTGGCCGCGGTCAGGGCTGCGGCAGCCACAGACAGCCTTTGAACCAGCTCCTCCCGCTCGCGCCCCAGTTTGTCCAGTTCCCCCCTGTCGCTCTCCCTTTCGGTCAGGCGCTTTTCGAGCCCGGCGGCGAAGGCGAGCACTTCCTCCACCGTGGCGCCGTACTTTTTTTTCAGCCTGTAATATTCGTCGAGCCGGGCGCGCACCTGGTCGAGCCGGGCCGGGTCGAGGTCTATCGAGCCCTGGATTTCGCGCAGGCCGGAGGCGACTTCTTCGAGAGTGAAGCGCGCGCCGTCGAACTGTTCCGCCAAGGGCGAGGCTTTCTCTACGATCGCGGCCAGCGTGTCGAACTGGCGCTTCAGCGCCCCCAGCTCGCCCGCGACACCGCCCGGACAGCTCTCCTCGCCTTCGATCCCGGACAGCAGCCCGGCCACCAGCTCACCGATCTTCTCCGCATTTTCGAGCAGGTTGAGTTGCCCGGCGAGCTCTTTCTCCTCGGTGAGACTGATCTCGGCGCGGGTGATTTCATCGAGCTGGAAGCGGGCCAGCTCCATTTCGCGCCGGTTGCGCTCGAGCTCCTCCTCCAGTTCCCGCAGCCGCCGGCCGCATTCGCGCCAGCGCACCAGAAGCGCTCCGAAAGATTTCCGCTGCCCGGCCAGAGCGCCGAAGGCATCCAGCAGTTCGAGCTGGCGGGCGCCCCGCACCAGGTCCTGATGTTCCTGTTGGCCGTGCACCTGGATCAGCTCCTCGCCCAGCCGGCGCAGCAGGGCCAGGTTGGCCAGGTTCCCATTGATGAAGCAGCGGCTGCGCCCGGAGCCTGAAATCTCCCGGCGCGCCACCACCTCGGTCCCGCCCTCCCGGTCGACCAGCCCCGCCTCGGCGAGCTCCTCGAGCCTCTCCCGGGATAGCGAAAACAGGCCCTCCACCACCGCCTTTTCAGCACCGACCCGCACCTGGGCGGCCGAAATTTCACCTCCCAGGATCAACTCCACCGCTCCCAGCAGGATCGATTTGCCCGCGCCGGTTTCACCGGTGATAACGTTCAACCGCTCGCCGAATTCAATATCTATCTGGTCGAAGAGGACGAAGTCGGTAACTCGAAGGGTCTGCAGCATACCTAATCTTGTTTCCTCTCGCGTTCCCCCCACTTGAGCTTGCTGCGCAGCAGGGAGAAAAACGAACCCTCGAACGGCCGGATTAGCCTGGTCACGTAGTCGGAGCGGGTAACGAGCACCTGGTCTTCTTCCTTGACGCTGTGGCTGAGCTGACCGTCTACGGTGATGACGACATCCTGGTGGGATGACTGTTCGGAAAGAGATATCGAGTATTCGGCGGGAACCACCAGCGGCCGGACCGCCAGAGTGTGAGGGCAGATCGGAGTGATGCAGATCGCGTTCATGAGCGGATAGAGGATCGGGCCGGCGGCGGAGAGCGAATAGGCGGTGGAGCCGGTGGGCGTGGCAACGATCACACCATCGGCGGGAAACACTCCCACCAGATCGTCTCCCACCTTGATGTCGATCAGGATCGGCCGGGCCAGCGCCCCCTTGTGCAGGACGATGTCGTTGAGGGCGGTAAAGGACTTGACCGAGCCTTCCGGGTTAAAGACCTCGGTGTAGAGCATCATCCGCTCCTCCACCACGTAGTCCCCGGCCAGAATCCGCTCGAAATGGCCCCCGTACTCGCCGATCGAGCTGGTGGTAAGAAAGCCGAAATTGCCCAGGTTGACCGCGAAGATCGGCACCCGCGTCCCCCCGGCCAGCCTGGCGGCCGCCAGCACTGTGCCGTCCCCGCCGAGAGCGACGACCAGGTCGATGTCCTCCGGCAGACCCGGGTGGTCGATCACCGGGAACGACTCTGACTTCACCAGGGGCGCAGTATCTCTATCGATCCAGATACCCACACCCTTGCCGGTCAGATAGTCGAGGCAGCGGTTGACGTGGTATTCGGCGTCTTTATTGTAGATGTTCGCCTTTAAAACTATGTTCATTTACGCGCTCGCCGACCGCGTTTCTGACGAAGGAATAGATTCCGGAAGGGGTCAGCCCCAGCCGTTCGAGAATCTGGCTGCGGCCGGCCTGCTTGAGGAAGCGGTCCGGTATCCCGAGGTGGGAGATTTTAGTGTGATGGCCGGGCCTGGCCGCGGCGTGGAGCGCTACCTGGGAGCCGAATCCCCCGCGCAGCACGTTCTCCTCCACCGTGACCACGGTCTCGAAGTTGTCGAGGATTTCGTCGAGCATCCGTTCATCCAGGGGCTTGACGTAGCGGCAGTTGATCACGGCCGCGGCGATCTGGTCCTTGGCCAGGAGCTTGCGAGCCCAGAGGGCGGGGTAGACCATCGAGCCGGTGGCGAGTACGGCCACGTCGCGACCCTCCTCCAGGAACTCCCATGTCCCCACCGGCAGCTCGCGGAAGCGCAGCGAGCGAATCAAGCCCACGCCGCTGCCGCGGGGGTAGCGGATCGAGAACGGCGCTTTCTCTTGCAGAAAAGCAGTGAAGAGCAGGTCGCGCAGCTCCACCTCGTCCTTGGGCGCGGCCACCACCATGTTGGGGATCAGGCTCATGAAGCTGATGTCGAACACGCCGTTGTGCGTCGGGCCGTCGTCACCCACTATCCCGGACCGGTCGAGGGCGAAGACCACGGGCAGTTTCTGCAGGGCCACGTCCATGATCGTATTATCGAACGCACGCTGCAGGAAAGTGCTGTAGATCGCCACCAGGGGGCGAGCCCCCACTTTGGCCAGGCCGGCGGCGAAAGTGACCGCGTGCTGTTCGGCGATGCCAACATCGAAGAAGCGCTCCGGGAGCCGGTCGCGGAAGCCGTCGAGGCCAGTGCCGTCCGGCATGGCGGCGGTGATGGCGAGGATGCGCGGGTTATTTTCCGCCAGCTCCACCGCCGCCTCGCCGAAAAAGCGCGAGTAGCTGGGCACCGGCGTACTCTTGCTCACGCCCGTGCTCACGTCGAAAGCCGGTGTGCCGTGGAAGCGGGTTGGGTTCGCCTCGGCATGCTCGTAGCCCTTGCCCTTCTTCGTCAGCACATGCAGCAGCACCGGCCCTTCGAACGTTTTGACCGCCTGGAGCGAGTGGACCAGCTCTTCGAGGTTGTGCCCGTCGATCGGCCCGTAGTACTTGAACCCCAGCTCCTCGAACAGCATGCCCGGCAGGACCAGACCCTTGAGGGACTCTTCGAGCCGGCGGGCGAACTTGCGCACTTCCGCCTTGCCCACCGGCAGCTTTTCAGTGACCTCCCAGATGTCCCTCTTGAACTTGTTGTAGCGCGGGTCGAGGATGATCTCGTTGAGATACCTGGAAAAAGCGCCCACGTTGGGCGAGATTGACATCTGGTTGTCGTTGAGCACCACCAGCAGATTGCGGCCGCTGGCGCCTGCGTTGTTCAGGCCCTCGTAGGCCAGCCCACCGCTCAGCGAGCCGTCGCCGATCACCGCGATCACGCGGAAGTCCAGGCGAGCGATGTCGCGCGCGGTGGCGTAACCCAGCGCCGCACTGATCGAGGTGCTGGCATGGCCGGTAACGAAGGCGTCGCAGGGGCTTTCCTCCGGGTTGGGAAAGCCGCTGATCCCGTCCTCCTGGCGCAGCTTGCGGAAAGCCTCGCGGCGTCCGGTGATAATCTTGTGAACGTAGCACTGATGGCCGACATCCCAGATTATCCGGTCCCGGGGGCTGTCGTAGACGTAATGCAGCGCCACGGTCAGCTCGGCCACGCCGAGGTTGGGGGCGAGATGGCCGCCACATTCGCACACCACCGAAACCAGGTACTCGCGGATCTCCCCGCACAGCTCGCGCAGCTCGTCCAGCGAGCAGGCCTTGATGTCTGCCGGACCGTCGATTTTCGACAGCCTGGAGCCTGGATTGCCGGTCACGTTCGATTCCTTCCCCTAAAGACGAGCCCGCCTGGCGGGCGGAGCGTCTGCTTTAACCTAATTATGCTTAACTTATTAATTTAAGCCGATCTCTGCCTTCGATCAAGAGCTTTATCCGGCGGACTCGGTTTTAACTGCGGCGGCTGATGATGAAATCGGCCAGGGCCGCGAGGATGCCGTCACCGTCGATCCCGGTTTCCCGCAGCCCATCCTTCGCCCGTTCGACCGCCCGGCCGGCCAGCTCGCGGCTGCGGGCGGCTCCGTACACCGAGGGAAAGGTGGCCTTGCCGCGCGCCTGGTCGCCGCCCGCGGTCTTGCCCAGTTCGGCGGAGTCCCCTTCCACGTCCAGCAGGTCGTCCACGATCTGGAAGGCCAGGCCGATGTTCTCCCCGTAATCCGCCAGAACGGACAGGCTTTCGCCTCCGGCTCCCGCCAGCAGGGCGCCCAGGGTACAGGAAACCCGGATCAGCGCGCCGGTCTTGTGCGAATGGATGTAATCGAGGGTTTCCGGCCCGATCGGCTTTCTTTCGCTCTGCAGGTCCACCAGCTGCCCGCCGACCACTCCTCCCCCGCCCAGCGCCCCGGCCACAGAGGCCACGACCCGGGAAGACTGCTCCGGTTCCAGGCCGAGTTCCCCGGTACAGCGCGACAGTTCGGTAAATGCCGCCAGGAGCAGCGCCGAGCCGGCGAAGAGCGCCCGCCTCACGCCGAATTTCCGGTGGCAGGTGGGCAGGCCGCGCCGGAAGTCGTCATCGTCCATCGCCGGCAGGTCGTCATGGATCAGGGTGTAGGTATGCAGGAGCTCCAGGGAGCAGGCGCCGCGGTAAACCGCCTCGCCCCGGCCCCGGCAGCAGCGGAAAGCCGTGACCGTCAGGATCGGCCGCAGCCTTTTGCCGCCGGCGGTCAGGCTGTAGGCCATAGCCTCGGCCAGTCCGGTGGCGGGCCAGGTGGAAACTATCTCCGCCAGCGCAGCGTCCACCCACCCCTTTTGTTCGCTCAGGTAAGCCTTGACGTCCATCTCGAACCGCCCGGGTTCATTCCTCGAT
>Ga0214473_10000896_pt1 | contig 40763 bp, 39 predicted proteins | sample RVTome_7_FD_203509 | JGI IMG/M metagenome (GOLD analysis project Ga0214473, IMG submission 203509) | Soil microbial communities from uranium-contaminated site in the Upper Colorado River Basin, Wyoming, United States - RVT98D197 | ecosystem: Environmental > Terrestrial > Soil > Contaminated >...
GCAGCCGCTCGTACTTTCCGGTCATCGACGATCCCGAGATCGAATGCGTGCTTATTCGCGCTCAGGAGATGGCTCGCTATGTCGAGAACGGCCTCCTGGACGCCGGGATCACCGGGCTGGATTGGGTGCAGGAGAACGAGGCCGTGGTGCACCCCATCGTCGACCTGGTGTATGCGAAACAGAGCTTCGGCAAAGTGCGCTGGGTGCTGGCCGTCCCCGAAGCCTCGCCGTTCCGGACGGCCCAGGATCTGGAGGGAAAGATCATCGCGACCGAGCTGGTGGCGACGACCAAGCGCTACCTGGCGGAAAAGGGAGTAAAGGCTAAGGTCGAATTCAGCTGGGGTGCGACCGAGGTGAAGCCGCCGGAGCTGGCAGACGCCATCGTGGAGGTGACCGAGACCGGCAGCTCTCTGCGGGCCAACAAACTGCGGATCATCGAGACAGTGCTCGAATCGAACACCCAGCTCATCGCCAACCTGGATTCTTGGGAAGACCCGGAGAAGCGCCGGAAGCTGGAAGATATCGCCATGCTGCTCGAGGGGGCCATCGCTGCCCTGGGCAAGGTGGGGCTGATGCTGAACGTGCGCCGCCGCGACCTGCCGACGGTACTGGAGACGCTGCCGGCGCTTCTCAAACCGACCATCTCCGCGCTGAGTGATGAGGAGTGGCTGGCGGTTAACACCATCATCGACGAGTCAACGGTGCGAGTCATCATCCCGCGCCTCAAAGAGGCCGGGGCTCAGGGGATCGTGGAATACCCGCTTAACAAGATCGTGATGTAGGCGCCGCTGCGAGGACGGCGTTTCGCACGGAGGCCCCGTGGACCGTCTTGCCGGAAGCGTCGGCGTTCCGAGGGTCTCGGTGTTGGCCTCGTCGAGCAACCCCGTCGTTTTGGAGTTGATCTCGCCGATGGGGAGGACCTTGCCGATCCACGCGTTCAGATCGCCCCTGGCAGCAAGATTTCGAGATCCGCCCCCTTGCTCTTGCTGCACCGTCCTCATGCCTACGGGAGGCCTGTCCGCTTTGCTTTCCCAGCCAGAAGCTAACATAATCGCTGGGTATGAACGACCTAGGAAGGCGGAGACAGAGTTCGGCCGGGGCGCGCGCCAGGCGTGGCATGCGTGTATGGACGCTGACCATCGCCGCGGCACTTGTCGGGGGCGCTTTGAGCGGAGCCTTGCTGGGCGGCTGCGGAGCCGCCACCCAGCCGGAGACGGGAGCGGGGCAGCTGGTGTTGGCCAGCACCAGCTACCTTGCCGATATCGCTCAGAACGTAGCCGGGTCACGGCTCCAAGTAACATCGCTCATCCCGCCGGGCGTAGACCCTCATTCGTTCGAGCCCACTCCGCGCGATGCCGCCAACGTTGCGCGTTGCGATCTGCTGGTGCTGAATACCCAGGGGTTCGAGCCCCTGGTAGACACTCTCGCCAAGAACGGAGGCCGACCCGGACGGTTGGTGGTTGAGGCGGGGGCAGGTCTCCAGGGCCGTGATTCTGGATCTGGGGAGTTCGACCCCCATTTCTGGCTGGACCCGACGAAGGTGGTCACCTACGTGGCCAACATCTACGCCGGGCTGGCCAAGATGGACCCGTCGGGGGCCGAAGAATACCGAAAGAACTCCGAGGCTTATTCGGAGAAGCTGCTCGAGCTTGATTCCTGGATCGCCGAGCGGGTCGCGACTATTCCGGCCTCGCGCAGGCTCTTGGTGACCAACCACGAAAGCTTCGGCTACTTCGCCGACCGCTACGGCTTTCGTATCGTGGGGACCGTGTTTGCGACCATGGGCGCCGAGGGCACGCCCTCGGCGCGGCAGCTGGCCGATTTGATCGTCAAGATCAAGGCTACGGGAGCGCCCGCTATCTTCTTGGAGACCGGCAGCACCCCCGATCTCGCCGCGCAGATCGCTCAGGAGACCGGGGCCAAGGTGGTTAACGATCTATATACGCATTCCCTCGGCAAAGGGGCCGCCACTTATCTGGGGATGATGCGGTGGAACGTCGATAAGATCATTCAGGCCCTGCGGTGAAGACCGCCAACGGGCGACAAGCCGGGTAGCATCGATGCTCTTCAATTCCTATTACACCAACGGCAAAGACAGGGGCTATCAGAGCAGAGACTTGGAGTGGTCGAAGGACTTCGAGGAGTTCGCCGCCGCGCACCCGGATGGCGTGCAGCAGACGTACCTGCAAAGCATGGTGGATGCGCTTGACCGTTTCTTGGCCGACCGCCGGCGGGAAGGGATAACCGTGGTGCTTGTCTATTCGCCGGAGTACTTCAAGGCACTTGACATGATCAAGAATCGGGAAGAGATCTTCAGCATCTATCGACGGTTGGCGAGTAAATACCAGGTCGCCTTTTTAGACTATTCTTACGATGCCATGAGCTACGACACCAAGTACTTCTACAACTCGCAGCACCTGAACAAGACCGGGGCCGAACTTTTCAGTGCCCGGCTCGCCGGAACCCTGACCTCGTTGGTCGCGCCGGCCGAGGTGGCAGTCAAGCAGGGGCTGCGATGACCGATCTTCTCGAGCTGCACGGAGTCAGCGTTGCGTACGGTGGCCGGGTCGCTCTTCAGGAGGTGTCTTTGCGCATCCCTCTCGGCGCCCAGGTGGCCGTAGTCGGCCCGAACGGCGCCGGCAAGTCGACCCTTTTCAAGGCCATGGTCGGCCTGCTTCCCCTGCGGTCGGGCGAAATGCTTATCCACGGGCGGTCGGTTCCGGAGTACAGCGAACCCATCGCTTATGTTCCCCAACGTGAGGAGGTGGATTGGCGCTTTCCGGTGACCGTTTTCGACGTGGTCGCCATGGGCCGTTTCGGTAGGAGAGGGTGGCTGCGCCGGCTCTCCGGCGAGGACCGCCGGGCGGTCCTCGGGAGCCTCGAACAATTGGGTATCCCGGATCTCGCTCATCGCGCCATTGGAGAACTGTCGGGGGGGCAACAGCAAAGGGTATTCTTGGCGCGGGCGCTGGCTCAGGAGCCGCGCGTGCTGCTTCTCGACGAGCCGTTCACGGGGGTGGACGCCGCTACCCGTGAAGCTACGCTGGAGTTGTTGGCGGGGCTGCGGGCACGCTCGGTCACCGTGCTGGTGTCCACACACGATTTGGACCTCGCCGCTGGTCGTTTCGATCAGGTGGTGTTGCTCAACGGTCGCCTGGTCAGCGCGGGTAAGCCCGACGTCGTGTTCACCGAAGCTAATCTGCACGAGGCTTTTGGGGGGCAGATGGTCGTCGTCGACGGGAAGGTTATCGTGGTCGATCAATGCTGCGGTGGGCACGAGGGCCGTGCCGGCGGTCAAGCGGGGGATCGCGAGCAGCGGAGCCTGAGATGATCGGGTGGCTTACCGAGCCTTTCTCTCTGCTCTTCATGCAAAAGGCCTTGATCGCCTCGGTCATCGTGGGTGTGGCCTGTTCGGTGCTGGGATGCTACGTGGTGCTACGCTCTATGGCTTTCTTGGGAGACGCGCTGGCGCATGCCATCCTTCCCGGGTTAGCGGTCGCCTATCTGGTGGGGGCCAATCTCCTTGGCGGGGCTCTCGTGGCCGGTTTGGTGGTCGCGGTGGGCATAAGCTACGTGACGCGCACCGGCAGCATCCGCGAGGACACGGCGATCGGCATATTCTTCGCGGGCGCACTGGCGTTGGGGGTGGTGCTCATCAGCACCATGCACACCTACGCGGTGGATCTGACTCACGTCTTGTTCGGAAATGTTCTGGGAGTGACCACCACCGATCTATGGATCACCGGAGGGTTGGCATTCCTCGTCCTTGCGGCGATACTCGTTCTCTACAGACAACTCCTTGTCGTATCGTTCGATCCCATCCTCGCGCGCACGTTGGGCCTACCGGCCCAGGCTCTCCGCACCGGCCTGTTCCTCATGCTGGCCGTGACCATAGTGATCGCTCTTCAAACGGTGGGAGTGGCTTTGGTGGCGGCCATGCTGGTTACGCCTCCGGCAACCGCGTACCTGGTTACTCGCAGATTGCCGGCGATGATGGCGGTCTCCGCCGCGATAGGGATCCTCTCCGCGGTGGGAGGGCTTTACGCCAGCTACTACCTCAACATCGCGTCGGGTGGCGCCATCGTCCTTGTGGCGACCGCCGTGTTTCTGATCGCGTTTCTGTTTGCTCCAGCCCGGGGGGTGGCATGGAGACTCGTCCGGCGCAGCAGCCAAGCCTAGAAGCCGGCTATGCCCCCGAGAAAGTCGTAACTGATCTTCTTGCGAAGCTCGGCCGTGAGGGAGAAGAGCCGCTTCAGCCTCGTCTCTTCCGCCGATGTCCATTCCTCGGGTGAGATCGAATTGGTGGGTTTGCGATTCTCCCGCAACGCGACCGCTTGCCGGCGCAGTCGCAGGCGTGCCAGGGCTGCGTAGTCGGGCGCCAGCGCTTCGTAGGTTTCGCTGCCGAGCACTCCTCTTTCCCGCAACTCGGCGAGGCGATCCAGCGTGTTGGTTGAGTCGATGCGATGCTTCAGGGCGTAAAGGCGCGCAAAATTGACAATGGGTATTGCGGCCTCTTTGAGGCTGAGCGCTTTGGGACCCTCACCGGAGGATGCGACCTGGATGTTACCGAACACTCCCAGCGGGGGTTTGTACAGAAGGGCGTTCTGAGCGAAGTGCAGGAAGAAGAGGGGATAGGCCTCCATCTGGTCGAATACCCACCTGCGCAAATCGCGGGCGAGCTCCTGTTCGCCGTTGACGCTACGGAAGTCGAAGAGCATGTTCAGCTCCAGTAGCTCTTGCGGGTCGGCGTTATGGATCCAATACGCGAATTGCGCCCGCCAGGACGAAAGGGGCTGGTTCCAGCGTGGGTTCCTGGCCATGACGCCGCCCTCGCAGAACGAATATCCCACCTTATCCAACCCGTTACACACCCGGGTGGCCAGAGCCAAGAAGTATTCGCCGGCTTCGTCGGCTCCTTCCGGGGGAAGGTCCTCGTACAGGAGCGCGTTGTCTTGATCGGCCAGGAGGGTCTGTTCTTCGCGGCCGCCGCTCCCCAGGGTCAGGAACGCGAAGCGTGCCGGAGCCGGTCCCAGCTCGTCCATGGCCAGGCCCAGCAGTCGCTGCACGATCGCATCGGAGACGCTGCTGATGATGCGATTGACATAGCGTACGTTGGCTCCCGTATCGACCACGGCGCTGACCAGTTCGGGGAGACGTTCGTATGCCTCGACAATGTCATCGATGGAGCCTGCGCGGCTGATGGAATCGGTGATGATGACCGAGGACGATCGCTGGTATCGGACAAGATCGCGGTGGCGGATGATACCCACGAGCGCGCCGGCGTCATCCACCACGGCGAGGTGGTCGATGTTCTTCTCCTGCATCCGAAGTAGCGCCTCGTACACGACCGCGTGGCAGGTGATCGAGGCCACGGGAGAAGTCATGATCGATCGGACCGGACTTCCGAGATCAAGGCCGGAGGCGACCACCCGTTCTCGGAAGTCGTGGTCGGTGAGTATGCCTACGAACTCGCCCTCCGGCCCGGTGATAAAGACCGCCGTCGTCCCGCTCTTGGTCATCAACGAGGCCGCGCGCGATATGGATTGATTCATGGCCAATGACACCGCCGGGACGACGCTCTTCGCGATCGGCTCCTGTAGGAAGAAGAGCGAAGTCTGCAATTGAGCGATGAGAGCCTCCCGCTCCTCTTCCGCTCTCCGTTGCTCGGTGATGTCCTCGAATATCCCGTCGCAATATCGTGGCCGACCGTCTGCGTCATCCACCAGCACAGCAAAGAGGGAGATGTCGATCCGTCCGCCGTCTTCACGGCGAAGTCCCACCTGATAGTCCTCGATCACTTTGTCCCTGTTCAGTCGAGCGACGAGCGCGCTGCGCGCGTCGGCGTCGATGATACGGTCCAGCCAGTCTGCGCCGATCAGGTCTGCAGTGGGGGCCAGGCCGATAATGCGCCGCATGGCCGGATTCACGTCCATCAATGCAGCTTTCCGGCCCCAACTGCTGCGAAATACGCCGAGGCTTATGGCGTTCGACATGGTTCTGAACTGGCGGCGGGTCTCATCCAGCGCCGCCTCCATGGCTCTCTGCCCGCTCAAGCTCCGGGCTATCAGGATGAAGCCGGTCTTTCCGGCCAAGGATATCGGTGTGGCCGCCAGGAGGACCTCGACCGGCCGCCCATCTTTGCTTCGGAGACGCGCCTCGAACGGCGAGGGGGCCATGTCGCCTTTCGACAGGGACTCTATGATCTCCACGGCTTTTCGATCATTCACGCTTTCGGTCAGCAGCAGGCCCGAGACCTCCTTGTCAGCGAGCTTTTCGGACGTGTAGCCCAGCATGTCGAGCAGCGGCTTGTTCGCATAGGAACACTTGCCTTCGAAGGACATCAGGAGTCCCTCGGTAGCCGCCTCAACCAAGGCGCGGTACCTCTCGTGTGATTCGTGGAGTGCCTGTTCGGCACGGGCTCGGCGCCTCTCGATCTTTAGGCTCTGACGCGCGACGTAGAAGAGGAGGAGTGCGATGGCAATCACTATGGCCAGCGAGATGTAAGACACGCTACGTTGAACACGGGCGATGCCCTGGTTCACGTCCTCGATGTAGATCCCCGTGCCGATGACCCATTGCCAAGGCTTGAACTCCTCCACGTAGGATAGCTTTGGTACGATGCGATTCGGATTGTCCTTCCACTGCCAGTAGTAGTCCACGAACCCGGAGCCGTTCTCGCGCACGGCGTCGACGAACGCGACGAACATCTTCTTGCCACGGAGATCCTCGTAGTTCGATAGGTCTTGGCCGTCCAACTCCGGAAGATACGGGTGCATCACCATAGTGGGATGCATGTCGGTGATCCAGAAGTAGTCCTTGCCGTCGTCACCGTACCTGAGCAGTTCGATCCGCGCGGCGGCTTCTGTTTGGGCCTGTTGCCGCGTCAGGCGCCCGGCCGTTTCGTCGTTGTAGTACTCCTGTAGAACGCTGACCGCCGCTCTGGTCAGTTCCTGGGTCGTCTGCTTCTTGCCTTCCATGAGCTGGCGTTCCATCGCGGGGATAAGTATCAGGAAGATCGCCAGTACAAAGAGTACGCCGGCAAGCACTGCGGGCAGGACTATCCGGAGAAGAAAGCTTCTCCAGGGGCGGGGGGGCATCATGCTTCTCATAAGCTGAGAACTGAATCCAGGGGTTTCGTCTCCAGGCCAAGCTTCAGAGCGGTGGCGAAACATTCCCAGTGCTCAAGGGGCATGTCGACCCCTGGGTTTGTCCCATCTGCATGGTGCGGGCCGTGGAAGTCGCTGCCCGCGACGACAAGTAGGCGACGGCGGGCGGCCAAGTCGAGCAAAAGCAGCTGGGTGTCTTCAGAATACGGCTTGTGAAAAGCCTCGAGCCCGTCGAGACCCTGGGGCTGAAGCCAATCCAGGACAGCTTCGAGCCGCTCTATCGTGCGAAGCGCGGCAAGCGGATGGGCCAGGAAGACCAGACCGCCCGCCTGGTGGACCAACCGGATCGCCTCGGAGGTGCCAGGCGGGCGGGGTGGGGTAAACCCGCCATCCGGCGCAGAGGAGACTTTGGTCGAGGCCGCCGAAGACACGTTCGAGGACCGGGCCCGACCGACGAACCGGCGGACTGAGGACCGCAGCGGGTGTCGCACGGTCTGCAATGCGTGGAGGAGAGGTGGATTACAGACATCGAACCCGTAGGCCAGAAGATGCATCGGCCCCTGGGGCGAGCGTGCATCGATCTCGAGACCTGTGACCACATTCACGCCACGCTTCTGAAGGGCCTCACGGAATGGCTCCTGTCCCGCGATAGTGTTGTGATCGGTCAGCGCCGCCCAGGTGACTCCAGCATCAGCCAATATGCGCCCCACTTGCGTGGGTGAATGGTCCCCGTCGCTCGCGGACGATTGGCAGTGTAGCTCGACTCGAATCACATCGGTCACAGGATCCGCCCGGTTTCCTTCTGACGGAGTTTTCAATCCTGCAGGATGCCAACGGCGTCCACATTTTACATGGTTGTGAAACGCGGCGCAACCTTTCCGGACCGGGCGGGTGGAGCGAACCTCCACGGGACTATGTGTGGACAAATCCCCTCACGCGCTAGTATATTGTTCCGCAGTTCACAAAGGTCGAGGCTCGAACGTGGGCTTCGTGTGGGGACAGGGAGGAAACAAGCAACATGGCCAACCCGGTTACCTCGAACGAGACGGTCACCAAACTACTGGACACCAACGCTAACCCAGCCCCGTTGGGACTTATGGGGTTCGCCCTAACAACGATTCTCCTCAACATCCACAACGCCGGTTTTTACGAGTTGAACGCGATGATCTTGGCCACCGGCATCTTCTATGGCGGCATCGCCCAACTCATCGCGGGGATCATGGAGTGGAAGAAGAACAATAGTTTCGGCACCCTGGCCTTTACTTCATATGGTGCGTTCTGGCTGACGCTGGTCGGCATTTGGCTCATCCCAGCCATCTTCCCGAACACGAAGCTCGCGGGGAGTCCCAGCGAGTCAGCCCTGGCTTGGTTTTTCGTGGTGTGGGGCTTGTTCAGCGCCTACATGTTCGTTGGGACGCTCAAGCTGAACCGGGCGTTGCAGGTGGTTTTTGGCCTTCTTACCGTTCTCTTCTTCCTTCTGGCTGTCCGTGATTTCGGTGGGGGAGCGATCTGGGGCAAGATCGCCGGCTGGGAAGGTATCCTCACCGGACTTGCGGCCGCGTACGCTGCCGCCGCGCAGATAATCAACGAGACCTACAGGCGAGTTCTCCTGCCGCTGGGCCCGATCAGCCAGCTGCCAAGAGCGTTCGTCCAGGATCATGGGGAAGAGATTGCCGCCATGTGGCTCCAGGACCTCCGGCACAGCCCGCAGACGCCCTCATACGGCGTAGTCTCGGATGAGGAACTGGTCAACGCAAGCGAATTCGCGCTCACCCAGGTGGACGAGTATTTCAGCGGCAAACCGTCGGGTTCTGACATCGGGGCCTTTTTCCACAAGCTTGGGGCGACGAGAGCCGCGCAGGGTCTGCCTCTGGCGGAGTTGATAAGCGCCATCTTACTGCTCAAGAGAGAGATATGGATGTCGGCTCGAACGCATGGGGTGTGGGAGTCGGCCATGGATCTGCAGCGTGCGGTGGACCTCAACCGCGAGCTGGGCAGGTTCTTTGATCGGGCTGTGTATCACTCCACGGCGGGCTACACCGGATATCCGCTTAGTCCCAAAGACGTCTTCTGAGGAACGAGCACCCTCGAACTCGAACGCCGCCGGATGCGGGCTCGCATCCGGCGGCGTGTTCTTGCCCGTAGTGAATACAAAGGGCAGAGTCGTCCTAATCGGCCAGCGCCTCTGCGATCGCGTTCTGCGACGCGGGCTTTGACATGACGCCGGTCACCGGGTGCTCCTCCATCATGTCGCGCTTCGTGAGCTTCGAGACCAGATAGATCGCGATGAAGCTGAGCGGGATTGAAATGATGCCCGGGTTCTTTACCGGGATGGGAGCGTCCGCGGCGGCGAGGCCGTAGAGTTCCCAGGCGGTCGGCGAGAAGAGGATGATGCCAACGGAGGATACGATTCCCACGACAATGGACGCCACCATACCCTTCGAGGTAGTGCGCTTCCAGAAAAGCATCATGATAATGCAGGGCAGGTTCGCCGACGCGGCGACCGCGAAGGCGAGGCCGACCAAGAACGAGACGTTGACACCCTGGAACGCTATCCCCAGAAGGATCGCGATAGCTCCAACGGCGAAAGCCGCGATTCTGCCCGCAAATACCTTCTGCTTGTCGTTCTTGATGAGGCCGGCGAACCGATCCATGAGGTCGTGGGCGACTGCGCCGGAAGCAGCGATGATGAGGCCACTGACGGTGCCAAGGACGGTGGCGAAGGCGATCGCCGAGATCATCGCGAACAGGAACGTTCCGAACGATTCCGCAAGGAGTGGTGCGGACATGTTGTTGTCGAGAACGTTGACGGTCGAGTTTGTCATCGCCCCGAGACCCAAGAAGAGCGTCAATATGTAGAAGAAACCGATGGCGGCAATCGCGACGACCGTCGATTTACGGGCCGCTCCCTGGCTGGGAACAGTGTAGTAGCGGATAAGGATATGCGGCAACGCGGCGGTGCCGAGAAAGAGGGCGATCATCAAGGAGACGAAGTCGACCCGGTCCAGCAGGGAGCCTTCGACCTTGAAGGACTGGCCCGGCCTGACCACTCGATCGCCCGGCACCGAGACGGAGTAGTAGATGGAGACGCTGTCCGAGCCATCCTTGAACGCCGCCGTCTTCCACAGGTTGACTGCGCTCTTCGGGTCGCCGATGAGGGCAAGGAACCTGAACGGGTTCACGGGACCGCTCTTGACATCCATATCGCCTGCGATCGCGCTCATGTTGCCGACCAGCCTCAATGTGTTGTCCTTCGAAGCGGGGGCGCCGTTGATCAGCTTGGCGCCGTCCGCCTTCACCACCTGTTCTTGCGTCTCATGGAGCGTGACGCCCGATGGGCCGGACTCGAGTTTCCACCAAGTAGTAACGGCGCCCCTCTCGAGCTTGACGAAGGTGGTGCTCGTGTTCTTGACCTTAACTTGGTGCTGGCCGACGACCTGATACGCCGGGTCATCAGGGGTCAGTGTGCCGCCGATGTCCGTCGCGGTGATCGTCTTGTAGTGGTAGAAGGGGACCCTACCCCCCTGGTCGGGAGCGGTCGAAAGGCCGCGCACGGAGAGAGCCACGACGATCACGAGAGCGAAAAGGATCAGTAGCGAACCCTTTATGAACTGGACGTACGTTGTGGAGGTCATGCCCGCCGTGGCCACGATAGTTATGACGATGGCCCCGACGAGCACGACTCCTACCCAATGTGGAAAGCCGAGCAACGGCTCGATGAGCACGCCGGCGCCTACCATCTGCGGGATTAGATAGAAGATGGAGACGATGAGGGTGGCAACGGCGGCGAAGAGCTTGACGCTACGCTTGTTGAACTTCGCGTCGAGGGCGTCGGTGAACGTGTAGCGTCCGAGCCGTCTCAGCGGCTCCGCGACGACGAACAGAGCGACCACCCAGCCCGCCAAATAGCCGATCGAGTAGAGAAAGCCATCGTACCCGGAGATGGCGATCAGCCCGCAGATGCCTAGAAACGATGCAGCCGACAGGTAGTCGCCTGCGAAAGCGATGCCGTTCACCCCCCAGTGTATCCGTCCCCCCGCCGCGTAGTAGCCGCTGGCAGAGCGGGCGCGGCGGGCGCTGTAGAAGGATACGAAGAGGACGATGCCAACGATTATTACGAAGATGATGACAGCGAGACTCTTTACCTCTCCCATGTCAGGCCTTGCCATCGCTCTGGAACGTCTTCTCGTGCCTGCTGCATGCCCAGTTGTAGGCGATGGCCAGCAGGAAGGCTATGGCGATCAGGGCGAAGCCGTACACGATGGCGAGGTTCAAGCCGGCGACGACTATGGTGCCCATGACCTTGGGCCAGGCGACGTTGATAACGATAAAGAAGATGTAGATCACGCTATAGATCGCCAGCATCTTCAACCCGAGGCGTCTTTTGTACGCGGACGCCTCGTCAACACCATGTACCGCTGCGGGCTCGTGTAGCATAGTCACTCCCCGTCGAAGCCGTCGTTTGTAGGATAAGCACGTGTACTCTGTAGGACAGAGCCTACAAGGCTGTCAGTAAAGTACTTATCCATCCACGTGTTGTCAAGCCTCTCCCAGGGGACAGCTTCACCAGGTTGGGCCGGCGCATCGCTCGCCCCCCGCTTGGGCGCGCCGCGCCGGACCGTCACGATTGCGTTAGAATCGTGCGTATGATCCTTTGGGGCAACATCCGCGAATTCCCGCTTTTCAACGTCCTGCAGTTCCTGGCGTCCCAGCGTAGGACCGGGATCCTAGAGATCCAGGACTTCGAGGAATACGGGGCCATATACCTTTCGAGCGGACGGATTGAGGCCATCAGTATGCCTCTCTCTGACGAGTCTCTAGGGGACCGACTGGTGTCGGCGGGGACCTTGACGGCCAATCAGGCCAAGGAGTGCTGGATGAGGTACTCGCATGAAGAGGGTGGACAGCCGGTGGTGGCGGCCTTGCTCGAGATGGCGCACGGAGAGCGCCAGGTACTGGTCGAGATCGTGAACCGCCATATTGCCGACCAGGTCATGCAACTCATGTACTGGAGCACCGGGACCTTCCGGCTTGTCGTTCCCGCGAAGCCGATCCGCTTTGCCGTGGTTCCGTCCCTCGACGTGGAGAACCTTCTTCTTGAAGCCTATCGCAGAGTGGATGAGGGAGAGAGACCACGACGAGAGAAGGTTTCTGTGGACGAGGAATTCTGCCTCACGTGCACGCTCGACTGTTCGGTCGAGATCAAGAGTCGCTATCTCAAGCCCGATGTTTGCCTGTGGCGGAGTATGCCTAGCGTCTTGAAGGACCCGAACTTCCGCGGCCTGCGCCGCCTCGACGCGCTCGACGTGGACGATACGGGCGAGCTCTCCTTTCTCTGAAGCGCATGCGTGCGACCCTCATCTGTGTGGGCCGCCTCACCCTGGAATTCCAGGCGGTCTGGCGGCACTACGAAGGCTTGCTGCGGCCCTACCTGAGAGTCGAGGTGATCGAGGCACCGGAGACAGCATTGTCGTTCGGCCTTGAGCAGGCGCGGGTGAAGGAGGGGATGGCGGTTCGCGCTCTGCTGCGCCAGGGCGCCTACACCGTCGCCGTCGACGGCCGGGGAGACGAGTACTCCTCGGAGGAGTGGAGCGCCTTCCTGGCTGAGAAGAAGGTGCATGGGCAAAGCCACTTCGAGTTCGTGATGGGAGGCGCCGCTGGGCTGGACGCAAGCGTGCTTGCCGCTGCGGACTCGCACTGGTCGCTCTCCCGGCTGACCTTCCCACACCAGATGGCCCGGTGCATGGTCCTAGAGCAGCTGTATCGCTCCCTGCGCATAGAGCGAGGGGAGCCCTACCACCACTAGCCAAGGAGTGGCAGGTCGGATGCGACGAGAGGCGAAGACAGGGTTGGTGGTCTTGGCCGCGATCTTCGCGGTCGTGGTGATCGGCACGGTCGGCTTCATGCTGATCGAGGGCTGGGGCCTGCTAGACTCCCTGTACATGACCGTGACCACCATCTTCACGGTGGGGTTCGGAGAGGTCCACCCATTGTCGCGGGCGGGGTCGATCTTCACGTTGGTGCTCATCTTCGGCGGGGTGGGGACCATCCTGTACGGCATCGGGACGATGGTCGAGTTCGTGATCAGCGGGCAACTCACGGGCGTGTTTTGGAGAAGGATGGTGAAGAGACAGGTGGACAAACTGGAAGGACACTACATCATCTGCGGCTACGGCCGGGTCGGGGAGGCGGTGGCTCGTCAGTTCGTGGCGCATCAGGCGAAGTTCGTTGTCATTGACAGCGATCCTGGGAGCCTGGACCAGGCTGAGTCCGATGGGTACCTCGTGGTCCGCGGTGACGCTGCCACCGATGAGGTGCTGGAGGCTGCAGGCATAACGCGGGCCAAGGGGTTGGTGGCCGCGGTGGGTTCCGACGCGGGTAACATCTTCGTCACTCTTTCCGCCCGGGTGTTGAACCCGGAGCTGCTCATTGTCGCCCGCGCCAGCGCCGAGGACACCGTGAACAAACTTGAGCGGGCCGGCGCCGACCATGTGGTATCACCTTACGGAATCGGTGGCAAGCGTATGGCCAATCTGTTGCTCAAGCCCTTGGTCAGCGACTATCTGGAGGTGGTTACGGGCGGGGGGGAGCTCGAATTCCGGGTGGAAGAGTTTGAGCTGAACGCCCAGTGCTGCGCTATCGGAGAGTCGATCGGGGATCTAGGCGTGCGCAAACGGACGGGGGCCACCATTCTAGCGGTGCGGCACGCGCGCACCGGCGCCTTCGATACGAACCCTTCTTCGGAGTCGCGTCTGAGCCCGGGAGACGTGATCATCGCCATCGGGACACCGGTGGAAATCACCCGGCTGGAGGAGCTCATGGGTGCTCCTGCAGTGCCCAGATCGTAGGGAGGACGAGAGACAAGTGTTAGCGGAGCGGGTGCGCACGGTGGTCGCGGAGTGGGCCGCCGAAAAGGGCTGGGACGATGTGGTCGTATGCCAACTGGAACGGCCGGCGGAGGATGCGCACGGCGACTATGCCGCGCCGCTCTGTCTGCAGATGGCCAAGCTGGTGAAGCAGCCACCGCGAGCGTTGGCGGAGCAGCTGCGCGAGCGCCTGCTGCGGGACGCCGAACTTGTCCGGCTGGTGGATAAGATCGAGGTGGCCGGGCCCGGGTTTCTCAACTTCACCCTCAGCAGCACGGCGTACGCGGAGGCCGTGACCGAGATGCTTGGCGAGGGCGATGCCATCGGCCGCGGGCCGGCCCGAACTCATCCCCGGGTCAATCTCGAGTTCGTCAGCGTGAACCCCAACGGCCCTTTACACGTGGGGCATGGCCGGTATGCGGCCTACGGTGACTCGCTGCGGCGGCTCCTGGCCTTCAGCGGACTGAACGTCGCCAGCGAGTTCTACATCAACGACTTTGGACGACAGATGGATCGCTTCGGGCGAAGCGTAGCCGCGCGTTACGCCCAATCCTTCGCGGTTGAGCTCCCGGTGCCCGAGGATGGCTATCAAGGTGACTACGTAAAGAGTATTGCCGCCGCGGTGCGCGCGGAGGTGGGCGATCGCTGGGTAGAAGCGCTACAGCCTGCGGCCGCGGCCGAGTCAACAGTGGCCGACGCGGACGCGTCTGCGGCCGGCGGCATCCCGAGCAGAGCCGAGGCCGGAGTGGTGTTAGCGGCCACGGCGCCGGGGGCCGGTGAGCCAGGCGACGACGAAGCTCAGGTGGAAGTATCCGAGTGGCCGTCGGATCCGGCGCTGGACGAGGCAGTGGCTTTGTTCCGCGCTCGCGGGTGCGAGCTCATGCTCGAAGAGATGAAGACCGAACTGGCGCATTTTGGGGTGGTATTCGACTGCTGGTTCAGCGAGACGACCCTCCATGAGAGCGGACGACTGGAACAGTTGATCGAGCGGTTGGTCGCGTCCGGCGAGGCCTACCGCGAAGCAGACGCCATTTGGCTACGTACCACTTTGAGGGGGGACGACAAGGACCGCGTGCTCGTCCGAAGCAACGAGCAGCCAACCTATTTCGCCGCCGACATCGCCTACCACGAGAACAAGCTGGAGCGTGGCTTCGAGCATCTGATCAATATCTGGGGAGCGGATCACCACGGTTACGTGCCCCGCATGAAGGCAGCCGTGGAGATCCTCGCCGGCCGCCCCGGAATGCTGGAAGTCATCATCGGCCAACTGGTAAACCTGCTCGATCGAGGCGAGCTGCGGCAGATGTCCACCCGGCAAGGGGAGATGGTCACCCTGGCGGAGCTGATACAGGCTATCGGTGTGGATGCGGCTCGATTTTTCCTGGTTATGCGTTCTCAGGATCAGACCCTCGATCTCGATATCGGACTGGCCCGGCAACAATCCCAGGACAATCCCGTGTACTACGTGCAATATGCGCACGCACGCATTGCCAGCATCCTCAGGAACGTTCACCCAGAGACCGAAATCGCCGTCGCTCACGGGTCCGCGGTATTCAGCTCTCCGTACGAGCGTGCGCTCATAAAAGGGCTGGAACGTTTCTCATCGGTGATCCAGGACGCGGCGGAACGGCGGGCTCCTCACCGCATCGCCGGCTACGCTCAAGAGTTGGCGGGCGATTTTCACGTCTTCTACAAGCATTGTCGAGTGATCGGGGTGGAGCCGACCGTGGCCGCCTCGCGATTGGCTCTCTGTTTGGTGAGCAAGAGGGTCATCTTCCGCTGCCTCGATCTGCTGGGCGTGCGCGCTCCCGAAAGCATGTAGGGCAGAGGCTGCGGTGCCCGAACTGCCGGAAGTCGAGACGGTCAGACGCCAGCTGGCCCGGGCTCTCGTTGGGAAACGCTTCACCGCGGTGGAGAAGCTGGAGTCGGCCATGCTCCGTGACTGCACGGAACAGCAGGTATGGGACCGACTGCCCGGCAGATACGTGCGGCGCGTGGATAGACTAGGGAAGTTTCTGGTGGTGGCTCTGGACGGGGACGCTTTCCTCACCCTGCATCTGGGAATGACCGGGCACTTCCTGGTGGCGCCGCGGGTTCCTGCGTTGTCCACTCCGCATACGCGGTTCCTCTTTGCGTTGGAGTCAGCCGATGGGTGCCGCATGCAATTGGAGTTCCGTGATATGCGCAAGTTCGGTCGCCTCCACCTTACCTTGGGCGCTCCCGCGCCTCGGTTGCAGCGGTTGGGACCGGACGCCTGGGAGGGAGAGTGGGATGTCGCCTATCTGGTCGGGCGCCTGCAGGGCCGCAAGGCGCCGCTCAAGGCGTTTCTCCTCGACCAGAGGCACCTTGCCGGCATCGGTAACATCTATGCCGATGAGATCTTGTGGTGGACCCGGCTATCGCCGCTGCGTCCGTCCGGCACCTTGTCCGCCGAAGAAGTGGCGCTCCTCGGGAGGGAGATTCCGTACCGGTTGGGCGAAGGGGTGCGGTTACTCGGCTGCTCGATCTCCGACTTCGTCGATACCGAGGGCAGGACGGGGGGTTTTCAGGACTGGCTGCGGGCATACGGAAGACAGGGGCGGAGGTGCACTCGCTGCGGGGATACCTTAGTGCGTACGGTGATCGGGGGCCGGGGGACCGCTTACTGTCCGGGGTGTCAGCACTAGACACGAGTTGTGACTCGGGTCCCCCCGACAGTCCAACAAAAAAGCGAGCCCCGAGTGCACTCGCTTTTCACCTTTCAACGGCTCTCACTTCGTTCCCGCTTCGCTGTACTCCGCGACCATTTACCTCCGCGTTTCCTCTGCGGGTCCCCTTGTAAGCTCCTCAGATGCTGCGTCTGAACTCTCGGGACTCTGTACGTATTCTACTCAACTCTACCGGCTAGTCAAGCCCATTCGTCTCTCCGGGGTCGCGGAAAATATCGCTGTGTGCGCGTGCTAACAGCGGAAGCCGTATCCGCTTGTAGCGGATCATGGCCATGCAGCCTCCGGTCATGGTCGGAAAGGAGGTGAGGGAGCCCTCGAGGCGGTGTGGTAAAATGCCACCCACCCCGGCAAAGCTGGTAGCCGAGCGGAGTTAACTCAGTTGGTAGAGTGCCAGCTTCCCAAGCTGGATGTCGCGGGTTCGAACCCCGTACTCCGCTCCTTTTCTTTCCATCTTCCTCCTGTTTCAGAGCGGCGGGATCCTTGTCTCTATGTACCCCCAGGGGTATGATGGACTTGCAGAGCGACAAGCAGGAGGTCGAGGATGGCAGCGAGCGCCGGAGCCACAACCCGAGCGACCAGCGAAGAGGCGGGGCGGATCCTCAACCGGCTGGCCCGCATCGAAGGGCAGGTGCGGGGCCTACAACGAATGATCGAGGAAGGGAAGGACTGCGAGCAGATCTTGGCTCAACTGGCCGCCGTCAAGTCGGCGCTTGACCGGGTCGGCACGCACCTCATTAGCCACCGGATGAGGGAGTGCCTCGAAGATCAGGGCGGGGTCGAACTCGACCCGGTAGCTTTCGAAAAGGCGTTCGCAGTCTTCTTCAAGTACGTTCAGTGCATGAGTTTCTCCGCGAGCCAGGCCATTGAATAGTGGTGGACGCGGGGGTCATGCTGAGCCGTGGTGTGAGTGCCACCGTCCAAGGCCAGCAGGGTCGTTTCGGTGCGCATGTGCTCCGTGAGCAAGAGAGAGTGGTTGAACGGCACCACTTCGTCTTCGCGAGCATGGATCAGGAGCACTGGGCAATCTACTTGGGCGGCCAGCGTCCGGCTGTCCTGCCGCTCGAAGTAGGAGCGGAGGCGCTGAGTGTTCCAGCGGGGCGACGCGTTTGTTTCCCGGGGTGCGGCGCCCGCGTCGGTTGGGGTGACGGCGCCCGCGTCGCCCTTCTCACTGTCGGCGATCGCGCTCAGCACCACGTCTTCAGTGGCGGGACAGAGTAGGACCATGGCCGAAAAGCCGGCCAGCGGCGCAACCTTGAGACCGTAGAAGCCGCCCATGCTCGATCCTCGGTAGCACAGCCGGTCCGCGTCGACAGCGGGGTGCGCGCGGAGGAATTGGGCGGCGGCCAACACGTCGTACTCCAACGGCCCATCGGCCTCGCCGCCGCTCTCCCCATGCCCACGGAAATCAAGAGCGAGGACGGCGAACCCGTACTGGCAGGCTGTGCGACAGAAGACTTCGTGTCTCGCCCGCCGGCTGCCCGCTCCGTGCGCGACGATGAGGCCGGGCGCGCGCGTCGGCGCTCGAGGCGCCGGGAGGTAGAGGGTAGCCGCCAATTCCAGCGTAGGCTCGTGCCCGGCGTCGACTGCGGAAGACAGACCTACGGAGACGATTGAGGCGGGTGCCAGACTCCTAGAAAAGTGTGGGCTGCTGCGGCTCAAGCCGGAGGTAAGCGACGTACGGGATATTGCGGAACAATTGGCGATAGTCGAAACCGTACCCCACGAAGAAGTCATCGGAGACCGTGAAGCCGCGATAGCGCAGGTCCATGTCGGCAAGGCGCTGATGGGGCCGATCGAAGAGCGTGCACACTTCCAACGAACGGGGACGCCGCTGGCTAAGCGACCGCAAGATGTAGTGGAGGGTGAGGCCCGTGTCGACAATGTCCTCGACCACGAGAACGTTCTTGTCCTTGACCGGCTTGTCCAGATCCTTGAGGAAACGGATCGCCTTCTTGCCGGTCTCCGTGTGTTCCTGAAGGTACGAACTGATGGCCAGAAAGTCCATCTCTAAAGGTAAGTCTATGGCCCGGGCCAGATCGGCCATAAAGAACACGGCCCCCCTGAGGATGGAGATCAGGAGAAGCTCCTGACCCTCATAATCGCGGGTGATTTCGGCCCCCAGCTCCTTGACGCGCCTGGCGATCACGTCGGCGCTGAGAAAGACTTCGCCGACCTTCTCGTCCGGATGGTAGGGACTGTGGGGCGGAGCGGGGGATGGAAGGGGCGCGACCATCTGGACCTCACAAGCCGTACTTCTGGGCCATGCGAACGAAGTCCTTGCGGTAGAGCAGCTTGATGCGGATGTCGGGGTACTTCTCTCGCAGCTTGCGCACTTTGCGGTTCTTGGCAGTGACCAGTGACTGTTTCATCTCCGTGACCTCGATGAACAAGTCGAGGTCGGGAAGGAAGAAATCGGGAGTGAAAGCCTCGAGAATGTTGCCGCGCTCGTCATGCTCCAGAACGAAGGTGCGGGGTTCGTACTCCCAGGCGATCCGGTGGTAGTCGAAGAGCTTCGCGGCCTCGAGCTCGGTCCGGGTTGCGAAACTGGGTTCTTTGGCGCCCCGGTAGTAGGAGAAAGTAGACGTTTCGTCGATCATCCTGGAAGTTCATTCTACCAGCTGGGCTTGTGTGGTAACGTACCCCTGTTTCCCGTTCTGGAGGCTCTTTTGACCCACACGCTTGTCTATCCCATCAACGCTTCGCACAATGCTGCCGGGCACCTGGAGATCGACGGGTGCGACGTGACCGGCCTGGTGGCCGAATTCGGCACCCCCCTCGTCATCTACGAGGAGAAGTCTATCCGCGACCAATGTCGCCGCTATATGGGGGCCTTTCGAGAGCACACCCAGGACTTCGAGGTCATCTACGCCAGTAAGGCATTCTCGTCGGTGGCGGTGGACCAACTGGTGTTGGAGGAGGGGCTGTCCATTGACGTGTCGTCTGGGGGGGAATACCACGTGGCGAAGGTGGCCGGCTTCCCCGCTGGACGGATCTTCTTCCACGGCAACAACAAGACCCGGGACGAACTGGAATACGTGCTCTCGGGGGGTGTGGGCCACGTAGTGGTCGACAGCTTCCAGGAACTCGCGCTGCTGGAGGAGTTGGTGGCGGCCCGAGGAGAGATTCAACGGGTGCTCCTGCGCATCACTCCCGGCATCGAGGCCCACACGCATTCGTATATACAGACCGGGCAGATCGATTCCAAGTTCGGCTTTGGACTGGTGGACGGGGTGGCGCTCGAGGCCATGCGGCAGACACTGGCGGCTCCGCATCTCGACTTGGTGGGATTGCACGCGCACATAGGTAGCCAGATATTTCGCTTGGACGCGTTCCGTAAGGCTATCGAGATCCTCGTCGGCCTGATCGGGCAGGCGCACGCGACCTTCGGCTTCGAGTGCCGCTGTCTAAACGTCGGAGGCGGCCTAGGCATCCGCTACACCGAGGAAGACATGCCTTCGTCCATCGCCGACTATGCGGCGATCAAGGTCGAGGGGGTACGCGAGGAGATGGCGGCCAGGAGCCTGCCCATGCCGCGGGTTCTCATCGAGCCGGGCCGGTCGATAGTGGGCAAAGCGGGTATTACCGCCTATAGGGTGGGGACGATCAAAGAGGTCCCGGGGATCCGCACTTACGTGAGCGTGGACGGGGGGATGAGCGACAACATCCGGCCCATGCTTTATGACGCCCACTATGAGGGCATGCTGGCGAACAAGGCCGCTGCGCCCGCGGACACGACCATCACCGTGGCCGGCAAGCATTGCGAGAGCGGGGACATCCTCATCAGGGATGCGGTAATCGCTCGGCCGGAACCGGGGGACGTCCTGGTGATGCCGGCTACCGGCGCCTACTGCTATGCGATGGCCTCCAACTACAACGGCAGCCCGCGCCCTGCGGTCGTAATGGTGAAGGATGGGCGGGCGCGGGTGATCATCGAGCGGGAAACGTACGGAGATCTGGTGGCAAAACACCATCCACTACGAGACGAGGGGGAAGCATGAGCCGGGAGACGGTCGTGCGCGTGGGGCTGCTGGGCTTTGGCACCATCGGGTCCAGTGTGTACCGCCTCATCCAGAAGGAGCACGGTCAGATCCTTGAAGGCACCGGGGTCGACCTGCAGGTGGCCAAGGTGCTGGAGATCGATCCAGCCAAGATCCCCACGGACGCTCCCTCTAGTCTCTTCACTAACGACTTTGCCGACATCGTGGACGATCCGTCCATCGACATCGTGGTGGAGGTCATCGGCGGCACCGATGCGGCCTTCACGTTCCTCGACGCTGCCCTGCGGAATGGGAAGAACGTGGTCACGGCGAATAAGCAGCTTCTGGCCGCGCGAGGCGAGGCTCTGTTCAACCTGGCCCGGGATGAGCGGCGCCACCTGCGTTTTGAGGCTTCGGTGGCCGGCGCCATTCCCATAATCAGGGTGATGCGCGAGAGCATGATCGCTGCCGGACTGCAGACGGTCTACGGAATTGTCAACGGCACCACCAACTACATCCTCACCCGCATGTACAACGGTGAGGGCGATTACGCCGAGATACTCGCCAAGGCTCAGGAGCTTGGCTATGCCGAAGCCGATCCTACCGCCGACGTGGGCGGGGCCGACGCGGCTGCGAAAATGGCCATCTTGGGCTCCATAGCCTTCCATTCGCGCGTCACCCTGGCCGACGTGGCCTTCGAGGGCATCCAGAGCATCACCCTGGACGATGTTCGCTACGCCAGAGACCTGGGCTTCGTGGTGAAGCTCATCGGCGCGGCCCGCTTGATCGACGACCAGGTGAGCGTCCGCGTTTTCCCGGCACTGCTGCCAGCCGGCCATCCGCTTGCCTCCATCAGCGGCTCGCACAACGCCGTGTTCCTGCAGGGCAACGCCATCGGCGAGATCATGCTCATGGGTCCGGGAGCCGGTGGGATGCCGACGGCTACCGCCGTGGTGAGCGACATCGTCTCCATCGCCAACACGAAGGACGTGGGCTTTCTCCAGAGCTGCTCCTGCTATCGTCGCCTGGCCCTTTATCCGGCGGAGGAGATGGAGTCGGCCTTCTTCATCAAGATGAACGTTGAAGATGTTTCCGGCGTGCTCGCCCAGATCGCGTCCGTGTTCGGCGAGCACGGGGTTTCCATTGCCAGCATGATCCAAAAAGGCAGGGGAGCGGAGGCCGAGCTGGTGCTCATCACCCATCCCACCAAAGAGAGGGATTTCTTTGCGGCCATTGAGCAGGCCAGCGGTCTCAAGTGCTGCAAGAGCGAGCCCAAGACCTTGCGGGTGCTCTGATGGGAGCCGGGGATTCAGGTCCGTTCGGAGTGATCGAACGGTATCGTGCCTACCTGCCCCTCAAACCCGGGACCGCCCCGGTGACCTTGGGTGAGGGCAGCACTCCCCTCATCCCGGCGAACTGGCTAAGCGCGGAGTTGGGGTGCCGAGTCTATTTCAAGTATGAAGCCGCGAACCCCACCGGATCGTTCAAAGACCGGGGCATGACCGTGGCCATCACCAAGGCCCTGGAAGAAGGGGCCACCGCGGTCATCTGCGCGTCCACCGGCAACACGTCCGCTTCGGCGGCGGCGTACGCCGCTCGGGCCGGCCTGCGCTGCGTGGTGCTCATCCCCGAGGGTAAGATCGCCATGGGCAAGCTGTCGCAAGCTCTCATGCACGGAGCCGTGGCCATCGCCATCCAAGGCAACTTCGACTTGGCTCTCCACTACGTGAAGGACATCTCCACGCGGCAGCGTATCACCCTGGTGAATTCACTTAATCCATACCGGATCGAGGGGCAGAAGACAGCGGCTTTTGAGGTCGTCGATAGACTGGGAGACGCTCCCGCTATGGTGGCCATCCCGGTGGGCAACGCGGGTAACATCACCTCTTACTGGAAGGGCTTCCGCGAGTACAAAGAGCGTGGTCTGGCCGGGCGCTTGCCGGTAATGTGGGGGTTCCAGGCGGAAGGCGCCAACCCGTTGGTGCGGGGCCGCGTGGTGGAGAAGCCGGAAACGATCGCTACCGCCATCCGCATTGGCAATCCGGCTCGTGGAGAGGAGGCTCTCGCGGCCGCGCGTGACTCAGGAGGCGTCATCCGTGACGTCACCGACGACGAGATCTTGGCGGCTCAGCGCTTACTGGCTCAGAAAGAAGGTGTGTTCTGCGAGCCGGCGTCTGCTGCCAGCGTCGCCGGGCTCCTCAAGTACCGAAGGACCGGGCTGCCCTCCGGTGACACGCTGGTGGCCGTGCTGACCGGTCATGGGCTGAAGGATCCGCAGACGGCTATCGACCAGTCGCGGCCGATCATCCGCTGTCAGGCGGATCTCTCGGCCGTAGAGGAGATCATAGCGACCGCTGAGTAGGCGGCGTCGGCGGCCCGGTTGGCTTGATCAACGGCGACCGGCGCCGATATTCCAGGCGGAGGTAGCTGAGATGGACGATAAGACTCGCTCCTGTGTCATCGCTCACCTGTCCGATCTGCACGCGGGCTCGCAGTACTTCGTGGCCAACCTATTGGACCGGGCCCTGGTGGAGGTCAACGACCTCGCGCCCGACGTAGTGGTAGTCACGGGTGACCTGACCAACATGGGGTACCGGCAAGAGTTCCGAGAGGCGCGAGAGTACATCGATCGCCTTGCTTGTCCCGATGTGTTGGTGGTGCCGGGGAATCACGACAGCCGAAATGTCGGTTATGCTCATTTCGAGCGCCTATTCGCCGCCCGGGAGACCGTGATCCGCAAGAACGGGGTCACGCTGGTGGGCGTGGACTCGACCGAGCCCGACCTTGACTACGGACGGATCGGCAGGCACCGCTACCCCTGGATCAAGGAAGCGTTCATGGAGCGTCCGGGCGACTTCAAGATCTTCCTGCTGCACCACCACCTCCTTCCCATTCCAGGCACCGGGCGGGAGCGCAACATCGTCAACGACGCAGGAGATGTGCTGGAAGTCCTCGTAGAGTGCGGCGTGGAACTCGTGCTCTCGGGGCACAAGCATGTGCCGTACGCGTGGCGTCTTGAGAACATGTTCGTGGTGAACGCCGGCACGGTGGCCACGCTGCGCCTGCGGGGCGACACCAAGCCCTGTTACAACGTCATCGAGGTCACTGGCGACCATGTGCGAATCTCCCGCCGCTATCCCTTCCACGGCGGCGAGGTGATCGTGGAGTTCGACGCGGGCTCGCAGACATACGTCCGCAACGGTACCTGCGCCGAGGCAGAGCCGGGCTGATGAAGCGGCCGGCGGTCGCTCTGATCGACGGGGAGCACTATCCCTCGGTGGTGGTCGATGCCCTACGTCAAGCGGGCGATCGCTTCGAGGTCCGAGGGGCGCTGTTTCTTGGGGGCACCGAGAAGATCAAGGCCGATGCCCTGGAGGCCTCTGCGGCGAGCACCTACGGGCTCCCGGTCCTGTTCGATACCGACTGGGCTCGGGGGCTGGGACGGTTGATCGAGCGGTTCCGACCGGAGGTGGTCGTTGACCTCAGTGACGAGCCGGTGTTAGGATACGAGGAGCGTTTCCGTCTCATCAGTCATAGTTTGGCGCGGAACGTCGGCTACCTAGGTTCTGATTTTCACTTCAGCCCCGTGAGCTCCGATCGTCTTTGTACAAGTCCGTCGCTCTCCGTCATCGGTACGGGGAAGCGGGTCGGCAAGACGGCGATCACCGGCTACATCGCGCGGGTTCTTCAAGATGTGGTCACTGGGCGCGAGGGGCATCCTGGGGTCGTGGTCGTGGCCATGGGGCGGGGCGGTCCGGCGGAACCCGAGGTCATCGATGGAGCGAGCGTCGCCCTGACCGTTGAGGACCTATTGGCTTTGAGCCGGCAGGGCCGTCATGCGGCGTCCGATCACTTCGAGGATGCCGTTCTTAGTAGGGTGGTCACGGTAGGGTGCCGGCGGTGCGGCGGAGGTATGGCGGGTGAACCTTTCGTTTCAAACGTGGCCGCGGGGACCAGATTGGCGAACAGCCTGAGCCCGAGCCTCGTGATCTTGGAGGGGAGTGGGGCGGCGTTGCCCCCGGTTGGCGTGGATGCGCGCTTGCTGGTGGCCGGCGCCAACCAATCGGTGGAGCATATCGCCGGGTACTTGGGAGCCTACAGACTGCTCATCAGCGACATGCTGGTGCTGACAATGGCCGAGGAGCCACTTGCCTCGGGGGAGAAAGTCCGTGCAGTCATCGAAGCTGTGAATGAGGTCAAGCCGGATATGGTGACCGTCCCCATCGTGCTCAGACCGAGTCCGGAACGGTCGGTGAAGGGCAAGCGGGTAGCCTTCTTCTCGACCGCGCCATCCGCGCAGGAGGCGTTGTTGAGCCGCTATCTCGAGGAGAACTGCGGCTGCCGAGTGGAGATGTTCTCCGGGAATCTGTCCGACCGGGCGGCTCTGAAAGCCGATTTCGAGCGAACGGAAATAGCCCGGGTGGACGCGGTTTTGACAGAGATCAAGGCTGCAGCCATCGATGTGGTGGCTGAGGAAGCCACGGCACGGGGGATCGAGGTCGTCTTCGTGGATAACGTGCCGGTCGAGATGCCGCCCGAGCAGCCGGGCCGCCTAGCCGAGATGGCGGAGGAATTGGCGGAGTTGGCAAAGACGCGATTCGAGAGCAGAGCGTGAGGACGTGAAAGACTTCGGCCACGAGAGGGAGACAGGAGACACCTTGTCGAGGCCCGGGAACCTCCCCATCCAACTGGTGAGTGAGGGCAACAAGGTGCCGTTTTCGAAAGGGCTCCTGGCCACCACCCTCACCGCCACTGGATTGCCTCCCGAGCGGGCGTTTGCAGTGGCCATGGACGTGGAGTGGCAACTCCTGCAGGAGCAGGACCGCGAAGTGAGTGTAGAGCGGTTGCGCGAGATGGTAGAGCTGGTACTTGCCCAGAACGCGGGGCAGCGCTATCTGCAGCGCTACAGAACTTGGAACCGCTTGGCCAGGGAGGACAGGCCCGTGATAGTCCTCATAGGCGGTGCGACGGGGGTGGGAAAGAGCACGATCGCCGCCCGGGTGGCGAGTCGGCTGGGGGTGGTGAGGATCATCTCCACCGATTCGATCCGGGAGGTGATGAGGGCATTCTTCTCCGAAAGCCTCATGCCGGCCATCCACTACTCCTCGTACGATGCCGACAGGGCGGTGCGTATTCCTCTGGGGTCGGACTTCGATTCGCACATTGTGGGGTTCATGGGGCAGGTGGAGATGGTCAATGTGGGGGTGTTGGCCGTTTTGGACAGGGCGATCAAGGAACATACCAGCCTCGTCGTTGAAGGGGTGCATATCGTTCCCGGGATGCTGGCCACCGCCGGAGCTCGCGAGCGGATGGAGGAGGCGCTGTTCTTACCCATGGTGGTATCGGTGAGCGACCCCAATCTTCATCGTAGCCATTTCATAGTGCGGGAGCAGGAGACGTCAGGCCAAAGAGCGCTCGCGCGCTACCTCAAAGGGTTTGAGGAAATACGGAAGATCCAGGACTTTGTTCTCGGGCAGGCCGAAACTGAGGGCACGCTGGTGGTGGATAACGTGAGCATCGACGACACCGTGGGGACTGTGGTCGATGCCCTGTACGACCTCATCGAGGAGACGGAGGAACGGAATAGTGGCGCGGATTGAGGGACAATGCGTGTGCGATCGTTTCGCCAGCGTCACCGAGGCTGCTGCCCTAGCGGCCGCTGAATGGGTGGGACGGGGTGATGGTTTGGCGGGCGACCTCGCCGCGCGGGAAGCCATGGCTGCGCAATTGGCGCGCCTGCCGTTCCGGGCACGAGTGGTGGCGGCCCGAGGGGGCCACCAAGCCTCCAGTGCGCTGCGGGTCGGTGACGAAGTGGGCATCGACTCGGGGCCGCGCCCGGACAATAGCATCGGCGACCGGGGCGAAGGCGATGAATGCCCGCTTTGGGAGCTGGCGGTGGACCCCTTGGAGGGCCATGCGCCCTTGGCTCGGGGTTCGGACGGGGCGCTGGCTATGCTGGCAGTCGGGCCGCCAGGGAGTATCATGGCTGTGCCCGAGATGTACATGCAGAAGATGATCGTGGCCGGAGAAGCCGCGGCCGCCATCGACATCGACGCTCCGGTGGTCGAGAATATCAGGGCGGTGGCCGCCGCCCTCGGCCGGCGGCCCCAGGATCTCAGCGTGGTAGTGCTCGACCGGGCGCGTCACGAGGACCTGATCGCTCAAGTCAAACGCTCTGGCGCTCGTCTTAGGCTCATCGAAGACGGGGACGCGTCCGCAGGTATAGCCGCCGCCGTCCGGGATGCATGGGTCGACATGTACATCGGCATCGGGGGCTCTACCGAAGGCATCATCACGGCTGCGGCTTTGCGCTGCCTGGGCGGCGAGATACAAGCCCGCTTCTGGCCGGTTTCTCGCCATCAGGTCGAGCAGGTCAGGGCCACAGGCGTCGAGGACATCGAGGCCCGTCTGACCACCAGCGACATGGCGGGCGAGGGCGTGCTCTTCGCGGCGACTGCGGTTACGGGCGGCCGGTTCTTGAGGGGGATCGACGTCCGTTCAGATGGCGCCCGCACCGAGACCCTGGTGTTGTGTTCGCGCTGCCACGGTGTACGAGTGGTGAAGACGATACATCGGTCACAGAACGGAGGGCCGCAGGTGAGCCTAGAGACCAGATGACCGGATGACGGATACCCGACCTACTAAGAGAAGAGAAGATCTATGACGAATCAAAGTGAGGATGGCCAATATGCACCGGCGACAGGAAGCAAGATCATGGCGATAGCAGAGCTAGAGCCTAAGCTCCTCTCCGATCTACACATGGTCGCGGGCGAGCTCGGCATCAAGAACTACCGGAAGTACTCAAAGCAGGATCTCATCATGAAGATCCTCAACGAGCAATCTCAGGAGAGGGGTCTGCACTTTCGCACCGGGCTGCTCGACATCCTACCCGACGGCTATGGGTTCTTGCGCACCCAGGGATACACTCAGTCCGACTCCGACATCTACGTATCGCTCTCGCAGATACGTCGCTTCAAGCTGCGCCGAGGCGACGAGATCACCGGCCAGGTGCGCACCCCGCGAGACAACGAGAAGTACCATGCCCTCCTGAAGATCCAATCGGTCAACGACATCGATCCCGAGCAGGCCCGACACCGGCCCACCTTCGATTCGCTGACGCCGCTCTTCCCGGACGAACGCCTGCGCTTGGAGACCACTCCCGATCGCATCGCCGCCCGGGTCATGGATCTGCTGAGCCCCATCGGCAAGGGGCAGCGGGGTCTGATCGTCTCGCCGCCCAAGGCAGGAAAAACCACCATACTCAAAGACATCGCCAATTCCATCGCCGAAAACAATCCAGAGGTTCACCTGCTGGTGCTGCTTGTGGACGAGAGGCCTGAAGAGGTCACCGATATGGAGCGGACGGTCAACGGTGAGGTGGTCAGCTCCACCTTCGACCAACCTGGAGAGAACCACGTCCAAGTCACCGAGTTGGTGCTGGAACGGGTCAAACGGCTGGTGGAAGTCGGCAAGGATGTGGTGGTCCTTTTGGACTCCATCACGCGGATGGCCCGGGCCTACAACCTGCAGGCGCCGGCGAGCGGCCGCATCCTTTCCGGAGGGGTCGACTCCACCGCGCTGTACCCGCCGAAGAAGTTCTTCGGCGCTGCCCGGAACATCGAAGAGGGCGGTTCGCTCACCATTCTGGCCACGGCTCTTGTCGAGACAGGCTCGCGGATGGACGAGGTCATCTTCGAGGAGTTCAAGGGCACCGGCAACTGGGAAGTGCGCCTGAGCCGACAATTGGCCAATAAGCGGATCTTCCCGGCCATCGATATTGAGAGTTCCGGGACTCGAAAAGAAGAGTTGTTGATGGATCCGGCGGAGGCCAAGATGGTGTGGAAGCTACGGGGGGTACTGCACGCACTCGACCCCAACGCCGCCATCGAGTTGCTCATCGACAAGCTCAAGGAGACCAAGTCGAACACGGAGTTTCTCGAGCAGATGCGCAAGAACGCCCGTTAGCCGGGAAGGGCTGCAGCGGACGGCCGGGAGCGAGCGGTGACGGCAGAAACAGCGGTCGCGGTGGTGGTTGAAGGCATTTCTGTCGGTCACTTCTCCGACCGCGAGGGGTTGACTGGCTGCACGGCCGTGCTTGCTCCCGATGGCGTGACGGCTTCTGTGGACATCCGGGGAGGCGCGCCGGGTACGCTCGATACCGCCCTGCTGTCGCCGCATGCTTCGGTGAGCGAGATCCACGGTGTCCTCCTGACCGGCGGCAGCGCCCCGGGTCTGGGAGCCGCTGCCGGACTCACGCACTTCCTGAGAGAGGGGGGTCACGGCTATCGGACTCCCTACGCCCGCGTGCCCTTGGTGGCCGCGGCGGTCGTCTACGATCTCGGCGTGGGGAGCGCGTTGGCCTGTCCGGGCCCCGAGGATGCCTACCAGGCAGCCTCGGCGGCTGGAAGGCAGATCGCGGAGGGCTCGGTGGGCGCCGGGACCGGCGCCACAGTGGGCAAGCTGTTGGGCGCGGCCGGTCTCATGAAGGGCGGGATTGCCTTGTCCACGGTAGCGGTGAGCGGGGGCGTCACGGTCTGCGCACTCACCGTGGTCAACGCCCTGGGGGACGTCATCGCCGAGGACGGCTCCATCCTCGTTGGGGCCAGACGGGGGGACGCCTTCGCCGATAGCCAAGAAGTGTTGCTGGCCATGCCCGCGGCGCCGACGTTCACCGCGATAGAGAGCACCACGCTGTCCGTGGTCATGACCGACGCCCGGCTTGACAAGATGCAGTGCGGGATCGTGGCCCGAATGAGCCATGACGGTTTGGCGCGGGCCATCAATCCGGTGCACACCCCCGTGGATGGCGACTGCGTGTTTGTATTGGCGACAGGCGGTAAAACCAGCAATGTCTTTCAGGTGGGGGCTGCGGCAGCCGAGGCGGTGGCGATGAGCGTCCGCCGCGCCGTTCAGACGGCCGAGGGGTTTGACGGCGTGCCCTCGTTCAAAGATCTTGTCCGCGAACGCGGGTGCTCCGAGCGAAGAGGCGCCCCGGCGGTCGGCTGTTAACCACTCGTGATCCCCTGCCTGACCACCGTTTGTGAGATGCAGGCCATGCTCAACGGGGCCCGGGCGCGAGGCGCCTCTGTAGGGCTGGTGCCGACCATGGGAGCGTTGCACGATGGGCACCTCTCTCTCATCCGGAGGGCGCGCCCCGAGAATGGGCTGGTGGTGGTTTCGATATTCGTCAATCCGACTCAGTTTGGGCCCAGCGAGGACCTGCAGCTCTATCCTCGTGATTTGGAGCGCGACCGAGCGCTGGCCGAGGCGGCTGGGGCCGATGTTGTCTTCAGTCCCTCTGTGGAGGAAATCTACCCGGAGGCCTATTCCACCTGGGTGGAGGTGTATGACCTTGCGACCGGCCTCTGTGGGGCGTCGAGGCCGGGGCACTTCCGGGGTGTCTGTACGGTGGTGGCAAAGCTCATCAATATCTGTCGGCCCGAGCGGGCCTATTTCGGCCAGAAGGATGCTCAGCAGTTGGCGGTGGTCAAGCGGATGGTACGGGATCTCAATCTGGGGGTGGATATCGTCTCGTGCCCGACCGTCCGTGAGCCGGACGGGCTCGCAATGAGCTCGCGCAACGCCCGGCTCTCGGCGCAGGAGCGGGCTCAGTCTACTGCGCTCTATCGGGCTCTCAGGGCTGCGGAAGAGTCGGTGCGGCGAGGCGAGCGTGACGCGGCCGCCCTAAAGGATGCTGCGCGATCGGTACTGGCGGGAGCCGGTTTGGGGAAGATCGACTACGTCGAGATCGTGCGCGCGGATGATCTCTCAGCGGTCACTACCGTGATGGGGGAGTGTCTCATAGCCGTGGCGGTCTGGTTCGACAGCACGAGGCTCATTGACAACATCGTCGTCCTGGGGTGAGCCTGGGACTTCATTCATCGGACGTTGGCGAACGAGCCACAGGGTCGTGGGGCACGACGGAGCACTGCCGCCTAAGTTTCTCCGGCCCCGCTGCCGATATCACAGACGGACGATGGAATCCGGAGGAGATACGGCGTGCTACTTCAGGGATCTATCCAAAGGTTCAATCTGGCAGGCGTCTTGCAGTATCTTGCTCGGAACGCCGCCACCGGAGTGCTCGAGGTCTACGATTTTGAGGAATACGGGTTCATCTATCTCGTCGACGGCTGCGTAGAAGGGATCTCTCTGCCAATCACCGACGAGAGGCTGGGGACGCGTCTCCTCAAGGCCGGCTGCTTGAGCCGGCAGCAACTGGCGGAGGCCCTCATGGAGGATTCGGCGCTCGCCCACGAACAGAAGATGCTGAAGCCGCTCGGTCAGCGGCTTATCGAGAGAGGCTTCACGAGCGAAGCCAGCGTCCGTGAGGTCATGCGTCGCCAGACTCGCGACCAGGTATTCGAGCTTGCCCACTGGCAGAACGGCGTTTTCACGTACGTCGAACCCGAACAGATGCCGCACTTCCAGATAGCTATCGAGGGCGACGTGCAGGAATTGCTCCTCGACGCCCACCGGCGTATCGACGAGGGCGAGCATTCGCGCAAGAGCGGGAGTCTCATCGTCGATGAACTATGCTACGCGTGCCCCGTCGAAGACGAGTGTACCCCGGCGATCAAGGCGAAGCATCTCAAGAAGGACGTCTGTCTGTGGCGCAGGATGGGCGTCGTGTTGGACGACGACTACGCCACGGTGAGCGACGCCCGCCGGCTTTACCGATCGGAGGAAGAGAGCGCCACCACGATCCTCGACGCGTCGCTGTTCGACCCGTAGCCGACGATCGTCACGCACCACGCGCCCGATCTCTCGCGACCGACCGCGCCGGTCACCGCTTCTCCCAGCGCAGGAGATACGCTACCTCGCTCAGAGTACTCCCCCCCTGGATCTCCCTGCGCAGGCGGTTTTCCTTCTCCAGCACATCCATGGCCCGATTTGTATACTCGAGCGCTTTCTCGCGCGGGATGACGCAGACGCCATCGTCATCGGCGATGATCCAGTCACCGGGCGACACTTGGGCTCCGGCGATGCGAACCGGCACTCCGATCTCGCCGAACCCCTTGGGCTCACCGGCGGTGGGAGTGACCAACGAACAAAACAGGGGGAATCCCAGTCGACGGATGTCACCGCTGTCGCGCGCCGCCCCGAAAATGACCACCCCGCCCAAGCCTCGCTGCATGGCTGAGTTGGTGGCCAACTCGCCCCAAACGGCCGGCGCCACACCACCCGCGTCGATGACCAGCACGTCACCGGGCTTGGCCTTGTCTATGGCCTCCACAGGCTTGGCCCAGTCACCCGGATAGGTGCGGACGGTGAGCGCCGGACCTACCAGTTTCGATCCAGGGGTCAGCGAACGCAGTCCAGGGATGTCGCCGGAACGATGTAGAGCGTCGGATACATTGGCGGCAGACACTCGCGACAGCATCTCCCGTAGGTCGGGTCCGGAGGCCCGAACGAAAAACTCCGACTCCACCGGCACCAGGGTTTCCATGGCCTGTTTGACCGCTCGGGCGGCGGCGGTGGCATCGGCCGCCTTGCTGATGGCGCCGCCCACCACCACGATGGAAGCTCCTGCCTCCAGCGCGAGGGGGGCGGTCTCGGAGTTGATACCCCCTGCCACCGCAACCGGTATCGACACGGCCTGAGTCACTTCTCGCAGCGTGTCCCAGGGAGTCTTGCCCTGCATCTGTTCGTCGATGGCCACGTGGATGCCGACATAGCTGGCCCCCATCTCTTCGACGGCTAGGGCGCGGGCCACCACGTCCGCCACTTGGACCATATCTACGATGATCTCGGCTCCATAGTTGCGCGCGGCCGCCACGCATTCCCGGATGGTGGCATCGGAGGCCACACCGAGGACTCCGACCACCTGCGCCCCTGCCTTTGCGGCGCACTCGACCTCTGTCCGCCCGGCGTCCATGGTCTTCATGTCGGCGACTACGGTCAGAGAAGGCCAGCGTAACTTGATCTCGCGGATCGCCTGCAGACCCTCGCTCTTGATGAGCGGAGTGCCGGCCTCCAGCCAATCCACACCCCCCGCGACCGCCTCTTCCGCTACTTGCAGGGCCCTGCGGAGGTCGACGAAGTCGAGCGCCAACTGTAGTACCGGTTTCATTGCGCAGCCCTCCTCTGTCGCCTATCGCACACCAAGAGTCTGGACTATGACCGTCCGCTCGCGCGGCCGGTTGTCAAAGCAGACGAAGCAGATCTCCTGCCAGCGGCCCAGGCAGGGAGCGCCCTGTTCGAAGGGGACGACCAGTGACGGACCGAGCAGGCCCGCTCGTACGTGAGCCTGGCCGTTCACATCAGGGTGAGTGCGATTGTGCTCGTACTCCGCCGTCGGAGGAGCGATGCGGTCAAAGAGGTCTCGGAAATCTTGGACGACTCCGGGCTCGAACTCCAGCGTAGTGACCGCCCCCGTTGCTCCTGGGACGAAGAGGGTGACCGTGCCGGCTTCTAGGCCGGTCTTCTCCACCAGTCGGCGCACGTCGGCGGTGATATTGACCATGTCGGCGTCTCCGAGCGTCGCGAAGTGAATCCGGTCGGTGATCACTGTGACTGTGCCCGAGGCCGCGGACGCCGCGGTCATGCTGAGATCCTCCGCGTTGGCGTTCGCTGGGGTCTGGGGGTCATCTCGTTCCATCATCATGTTCCCTGTCGGTCGGATTCTAGTTCTGGCGACTGGTTGGAGGCCGTGAGGAGCCCGGCAAGTTCGGCGATGGTCTCGGGGCTGATCTCGCTCCGGGCGCGTATCAGATCGAGCGTGGCCAGCCCCAGGAGCCTGTAAAGAGGGATAAGGTGAGGCGCATCGACCTCCAGGGCACGCACGTGCCCGGCGACGGTGCCTATGTCGCCGCGGCTCAGTGGTCCCGTGAGGGCATCAACGGTGCCCTCGACGGCGATATTGTCGAGGGTCGTTTTGACAAGAGGCAAGAAGAGGGAGAGGGCTTCCTCTCGGGGCAATCCCGCCTTGACAAAAAGTTGCTCGGCATGGCTCTCGAGAGTGACCAGATAGTTGCAGGCGAACGTGGCGGCCGCGTGGTAGAGGATGCGCTTGTCGTCGGCGAGAAGAAAGGGCCGAGCGCGAAGCCCGCCGGCAAGGGCTAAGCCGAAGGCCAGCGCGGCCGAACCCTCCTCCATCACCGACGGGGTGATGGCGATCGCGGCGCCGGCGAACCGGGTCCACGCGCCGATGGGATCGATGAATGTCTGCAAGGGATGAAAGGCCAGCGTCGCCGCCCCCGCCTGCTCGCAGGGAGAGAGGATGGCCACCGAAATAGCGCCGCTGGTGTGGGCCACTACCGGCACCGAGGGCGCGGTCCCGCGGCGAAGTTCACCGCCCAATTCATGTGCCACCCCGGGAAGCGCGTCATCAGGAACTGCCACAATGTAAAGGTGGGGCGAACAGGACGCCAACTCCTTGAGGTGCGCCGCAGCCCGCCCTCCGAGCCAGGATTCAGCCCGGGCCCGACCCTCCGGGGTGCGGGCTGTGAAGCCCTCCAGTTGGGCCCCGGCGGTGCGAAGGGCGAGCGCAAGGCTTGAACCCAGCCGTCCCGCCCCGACGACCACAAAACGAAGAGAGGTGAGCGCGATCACCGGTGGCTGGGCGGAGAACCCGCTGTCCTGGCGCGTCTCAGGTATGTGTGCTGCGTCGATGAAATACCTGCCTGTTCCAGTTCTGACTGCAGATACCAGACGTGGCTTGGGCGTTCCGTCGGACCGGCAGCGATCGACGAACGAATGGGCGCTCGGCTTCGCCTCCCGACGGTAGGCGCTCCGGTTGCGATGCATCCATATGACTATCCCGCACGGTGCCTGCGTAGGATAGCAGTCACTTCTCTTGGCGGCAACGTGATCGCAATGACGGAGCCACTTCCGCCCCATCGGAAGACGGTCTTCTGCTACTCTGAGCCTCATGATCGACGAGGGGCCAATCATCAACAGCGCCAGCGCGGCCGAAGCCCTACGCACGCTAGAAGAGTCGCTGCGCGATTGTTCCTCGTGCGGTCTGTGCCGTGGCCGCACCCAAGTGGTGTTCGGGGTGGGCAGTCCTACGGCAGAGCTGATGTTCGTTGGAGAGGGTCCGGGATTTCATGAAGACCGGCAAGGCGAGCCTTTCGTCGGGCAGGCCGGAAAGCTCCTCACCGAGCTACTCGGTCGGATCGGTCTGACCCGAGGTGATGTTTACATCGCGAACGTCGTCAAGTGCCGCCCGCCTGAGAATCGCGATCCCGCGCCCGATGAGATCGAGGCCTGCAGTCCCCACCTCATGGAGCAGATCGCCATCATCCGCCCACGGGTGATATGCACCCTGGGCCGTTTTGCCACCAAGCTCCTCGCCGACACCGATCTCAGCATGACCGCGGTGCACGGAAAGGCCAAGGAGCGGGCGCTGGCGGGCGTGGACGTCGTCGTGTTCCCCGTGTTCCATCCGGCTGCCGCTTTGTACACACCTGCGAACCGGCAGGTCCTCGAGGAAGATTTCGCGAAGCTGCGTCACCTCCTCATGCGGGGCCTGGGCGAAGCGCACGAAAGCGCAGCCGCCGAAAAGGTGACCGAGGAACCCCGCGAGGGGCCCCGAGAACAGTCTCGGCCTTCCTTGGGGCGCGTGGAGCAGTTGCCTCTGTGGTAGAGACGGGTCACGTCGTGCTGTGCGAGCGTGGGGTGGGGCTGAAGAGGCTGGGGCGGATCGGGCGTAGGCTGGCCCGGTCTCTGCGGCCGGGGGATCTGGTACTCCTCTATGGGCCGCTGGGCGCCGGTAAGACCACACTTGTGCGGGTGATCGCCGAGGCGCTCCGCGCATCGGATCCGGTCAGAAGCCCCTCTTTCACCATCGCCAACATCTACTCGGGCACCGTCACCATTCAACATCTGGATCTCTACCGCCTTGATGATATCGGCGACGAGGACGCTCTAGCTCTGGAAGAGTACGTGCGAGCAGATGCCGTGACTTTGGTGGAGTGGCCTCAGGCCGGCCTGGGACGGCTTGGCTCACCGGCTTGGATCGTGCGTCTGCGCCACGAGACCCTCCAGGCGCGGGCGGTTGAGGTCGAAGCCGCAACGATTGAGGCCCGCGGGCGCTGGGAAGCGGCGGGGGACGCGGATGGCTGATCGACTGGTGCTGGCTCTTGAGGGCTCCACGGGGACCTGTAGCGCCGCCCTGCTGCGGATGCGCCGGGGCACGGACGAGGATGGAAGCCGCTGGGGGCTGGCCGCTCGGCGGGTGAAGGCCGGCGGCGGGGGCCAGACCAGGGTACTGCTGTGCCTCGTGGACGAGATGCTGGAAGAGACTGGTCTCCGGCCGCGCGACCTGGGTGCCGTGGTGGTCGGGACGGGGCCGGGGACTTTCACCGGGGTCAGGATCACAGTGGCTACAGCACGGGCGTTGAGCCTAGCTCTCGCCGTGCCGGTGCTTGGTGTGAGCACTTTGGGAGCCTTGGCGGCCGGAGCTGCCGCAGGTGCGGCGGGGGGCGCCGCGCCCGGTCGCGGCGTCGGCATCCAGGGCGGAGGTGGGCTCCTGCTCGTACCTGTGGTGGACGCCCACCGGGGCCAGCTGTTCTACGGCCTCTATCGGCCTGCCGGAGCAGAGGTTGCGCTCGGCACGGCGCGTTGGGTCCGTACGAGTGAGTTCGGGGTGTGTGATCGAGATGCGCTGGGCGGGTTGGTCACGGCGGCGGCGAACGACCTCCTTGGCCCGGATCGTGGCCACGACACGGGCGCCTGCGGTGAGATCGCATTGGTGGTGGGACAAGGCGCCTCCCTGGCCGGCGACCTCCCGTCCGGCGTGATGTTCAAGGGCGCCGATCTCGGGGCGGAATGGCTGGTGATCGGGCAAGACCGCCTTGACGAACCGGGCCCTGCGCCCCAAGGGGCACGGGTAGCGCCTTGGCTGGCCAAAGCGCTTGTTTCAAAGAGCGGCGCCGCGACCCTGGATCCTGTCCCTGGCGTGCTGGGCAGCCCAGAAGCGGTCACGCCGATATACGTCCGCGCTCCCGACGCGGACATCCATATCACCAAGATGAGGGACCCGTGGGCGGATGGATACGGCGACGGCTAAATCAGGCACGATCCCGGTTTCACGAGATATGGGGGTCGACGATCTCGCGACCGTGGCTTCCATCGAAGCTGTCTCGTTCGACCGCCCGTGGACCCAGGAGATGTTCCGCGATGAGTTGGGGCAGGAACTCAGTTGGAGTGAGGTGGCGGTGGAGCCCGGCGGAACTGTGGTCGGTTTCCTGATTGGGCGGCGCCACCCTGATGCATGGCACCTCATGGATCTCGCGGTTTCTCCTGCGCACCGGCGCCGCGGCGTGGCGGGAGGTCTGCTACGCCGATTCTTGGAGGCCGCGGACGCCGCCCCCACCGCCGTGATCCTCGAGGTGCGACAGGGAAATGTGGAGGCGGTGACGTTGTATGAGGGGCTGGGATTCATCCCCATCGGGAACCGGCGCGGCTACTATACCGACACGCACGAGGATGCGCTGGTGATGGCGCGGGCTCCCGGCCACAGCGGCCGCGGCGACCAGGACACCGGTGCATGCGCGAGCGCCTGCGGCAAACCCGATCAGGCTCCAACCACCCCGGGTCACGATCGGCTTTCAGGCCCCTTGCTGGCCATCGAGTCGTCGTGCGACGATACCGCGGCGGCTCTGCTGACGCCGGTCGGTGAGGTGCTCGCTTCGGTGGTGCACTCACAGGATGCTATTCATGAGCGCTATGGGGGCGTGGTGCCGGAAGTGGCCAGCCGGGCACACGTGGAGCGGATGACGGCGGTGGTGAGGGAAGCGCTGCGCCAGGCCGATTGCACGGTGCACGATCTGGGCGGAGTGGCTGTTACCGTGGGACCGGGCTTGATCGGGGCACTGCTCGTGGGGGTCCAGACCGCCAAGACGATCGCCTGGAGCAGGCGCCTGCCCTTTTTCCCCGTAAATCATATACACGGTCATCTGGCGGCGGTGTGGCTCTCCGATCCTCAGGTGCCGTTCCCCATGGTCACCCTGGTGGCTTCCGGTGGCCATACGGCTCTCATATTGGTGGAGGACTGCCGGACCTTCCGGCTTCTCGGTCAAACGTTAGACGACGCCGCCGGAGAGGCCTTCGACAAAGGTGCTCGGCTTCTGGGGCTTGGGTATCCGGGGGGCAAAGAGCTGGACGAGCTCGCCGAGCGGGGCGATTCCAGCGCCTTCTCCCTCCCTATCGGCATGAAGCGCTCGGGGCGTCCCGACTTCTCCTTCTCAGGGGTGAAGACGGCTCTCTACTATCTCCTCCGAGGCATGAGCGCAGGCGAGCGTGCGGACAACGCTGCCGACGTCGCGGCCTCGTATCGAGAGGCCATCGTGGCGGCTTTGGTCGGCAAAGCTCTACAGGCAGCAGAGCGGGAAGGAGTGCGGACGCTGGCGGTGGCCGGAGGAGTGGCCGCCAACGCCCTCCTGCGCAGGCGGCTGAGGGAAGCAGGTCTGTCCGCGGGCCTACACGTCGTGGTTCCACCTTTGGCGTACTGCACCGACAATGCGGCCATGATCGGGGCGGCTGCTCTCGGCGGACCTGTGCTCGCGTATCCCCACTACCTGGATATCGACGCCTCTGCATCGCTTGCCCTCGGTCGGTGGTCAACCTAAGCGCCGCGGGGCGAAAAGGGTAAATCTGGTCCGCAGGTTTGACAAATCCTGAGTCTGCGCATATTATATGCGCCGGCTGGCACTCTCAGGCATAGAGTGCCAATCACGCGAATCAAGGTGTATCTGCGCATGCATGGCATGAATCCGCAGAGCGGAGAAAGCGATAGACAGGAGGTTTGTGCATGAAACTAGTGCCACTCGAGGACAGGGTCGTTGTGAAGGTCCTGGAACAGGAAGATAAGACCATCAGCGGTATCGTGCTTCCTGACACGGCCAAAGAGAAGCCGTCCAAGGCGACGGTCATCGCGGCCGGCCCCGGCAAGTACGATGACGGTGTATTGGTTCCCATGCCGGTCAAGGAAGGCGACATCGTGGTGTTCGCGAAGTACGCCGGCACCGAAGTGAAGCTGGACGGGGAAGAATACCTGGTTCTGCGAGCCTCGGATCTTATCGGCATCCTGCCCGAGGGATAACAGGCGTCTCGTGGCGTAGCCACAAGAGCTTGATCACTCATCTTGTGCTCTAACTAAGGAGAATAGATTTATGGCAAAACAGCTTTTGTATGGTGAAGAAGCGCGGCGCGCCCTTGAGCGGGGCGTAAACGCTCTCGCCGACGCGGTCAAGATCACCCTGGGCCCCAAAGGGCGCTATGTGGTGCTCGACAAGAAGTTCGGCAGCCCCACCATCACGAACGACGGTGTGACCATCGCCCGGGAGATCGAACTCGAGGACGTATTCGAGAATCAGGGCGCTCAACTGGTTCGCGAAGTCGCCACTAAGACCAACGACATCGCCGGCGACGGCACCACCACCGCCACCCTTCTGGCTCAGGCGATTGTGCGCGAGGGTCTCAAGAACGTCGCTGCCGGCGCCAACCCTATGGCCGTCAAACGCGGCATCGAACGCGCCGTGGACGCGGCCGTGGCTGAGATCAAGAACATGTCCAAAGAGATCTCAGGCAAAGAGGATATCGCCCGAGTGGCTACCATCTCGGCTGACGACCGGGAGATCGGTGACGTTATCGCCGACGCCATCGAGAAGGTGGGCAAAGACGGCGTTGTGAACGTCGAGGAGTCAAACACCTTCGGCATGGATCTGGAGTTCACTGAAGGCATGCAGTTCGACAAGGGCTACGTGTCGCCCTATTTCGTCACCGACGCCGAGCGCATGGAAGCGGTTCTTGAGGATCCTTACATCCTCATGGCCAACCAGAAGATCACCGGGGTCCAGGACCTGCTGCCGGTGTTGGAGAAAGTCATTCAATCGGGCAAAGCGTTGCTCATCATCGCCGAAGATGTCGACGGCGAAGCTCTGGCCACACTGGTGGTCAACAAGCTGCGCGGCACCTTCACCGGCATCGCCGTCAAGGCCCCCGGCTTCGGGGACCGTCGCAAGCGCATGCTGGAAGACATCGCCATCCTCACCGGCGGCGAGGTCATCAGCGAAGAGCTGGGCCTCAAGCTTGCGAACACCACCGTGAGCCAGCTGGGCCGGGCCCGCAAAGTGGTCGTCACAAAAGACGACACGACCATCGTCGACGGCTCGGGAGAACTGGATCAGATCAAAGCCCGCATCAATCAGATCAAGGCTGAGATCGAGAACACCGAATCCGATTTCGACCGCGAGAAGCTGCAGGAGCGCTTGGCCAAGCTGGCCGGCGGTGTGGCCGTCGTCAAGGTCGGCGCTGCCACCGAGACAGAGATCAAAGAGAAGAAACACCGCGTTGAAGACGCCCTGAGCGCCACTCGCGCCGCTCTCGAAGAAGGTATCGTCCCCGGTGGCGGTGTGGCTCAAGTGCTGCTCCTCCCGGCGGTCAATGCCGTCGTGGCCGAGGGCGACGAGCTCACCGGTGTGCGGATCATTGCCCGGGCTCTCGAGGAACCCCTTCGTCAGCTCGCCAACAATGCCGGTCTCGAGGGTTCCGTCGTGATAAATGAGGTCAAGACGCGCACCAAGGGTATCGGTCTGAACATCGCTACCGGCGAATACGAAGACATGGTCAAAGCTGGCATCATCGATCCGGCCATGGTCACCCGGTCCGCCCTGCAGAACGCGGCGTCCATCGCCAAGAACATTCTTACCACCGAAGTCATCGTGGCCGACAAGCCCGAAGAAAAGGGCGGCGGTGGCATGGGCGGCATGGGAGGCGGCATGGGCGGCATGGGCGGCATGATGTAGTAGAGTCTCCTTCTTGCCCGGGCGACCGTGGACAAGGCGGTCGACGGGGCGGGGCCATCGCGCCCGGGCGCGATGGCCCCCTTTTTTCGACTGAGGGCCGGTGCACCGGTGGTACACTGGGCACACGGTCTTCGATGGGGTGATGGTAGCCAGGGAAGGAGGCGCTCATGAAGCAAGAAGTTCAAGCGGCGTTCACGGAGATGCTGGACATCTCTTCTGATATCGACAAGGCGGTCCTGTTCGGCCCGGGTGGGATAGTCGCCTCGAACATGCCTTCGGAGGTCCAGGCGGCAGCCACCGCTCAGGCCGAGGAGCTGGCCCGGCTCGGTGGGCTCCGGGCCGGTGAGATGGGCTC
>Ga0214473_10000897_pt1 | contig 40745 bp, 33 predicted proteins | sample RVTome_7_FD_203509 | JGI IMG/M metagenome (GOLD analysis project Ga0214473, IMG submission 203509) | Soil microbial communities from uranium-contaminated site in the Upper Colorado River Basin, Wyoming, United States - RVT98D197 | ecosystem: Environmental > Terrestrial > Soil > Contaminated >...
CCAGAGAATTGCCGAGTATCTCCTTTTTTACCACAATGATAGAATTCATGAAGGCTTGGGAGATAGAACACCTGCAAGCATACTAGGAAGAGAGATTAAAAGTCCAAAAGGTGTGTAACCTGTACAGGTGCTTGATTTTGGGTAAAAAATGCCCCACAATAAAGTGAGCAGAGTTCTGCGAAAATATTGATATGAATATTGCGATGAGCAAAACAAGGGAGCAATTCCCTTTGAGCACCAAAAAAGTATTAAAGAAAACCGTTGCTGGAACTTTGATATGGGTTGTATTGTTTTTGATTATTTACGTTGTTGCAGCCGTCTTCTTCGTAGCACTTTCGAGTGCCATTGGTAATTGGTTGGGTCTGGTTAGCTTCGGTATCTTCGGATTTTTGTTCCTCATAATACTAATTACTTATTTCTACCAACGCTGGTATTATGCTGTGTATTTTTACGATTTGACGGCAGACCATGTAATAATAAAAAAAGGTCCTATTACTCCTCACGAAATCACTATACCTTATGAACGCATACAGGATGTTTATGTAGACCAAGATTTGCTTGATAGGTTTTTTGGTCTATATGATGTCCACATATCGAGTGCCACCATTTCTTCCGGAATGGCAGCACATATTGACGGGGTGGAAAAACCAGCAGCAGATGGATTACGAGCAGTTTTACTTGATACATTAAGTAAGAAAATAGGTAAGAATAAAGGGCAAGTTCCGTCAAATAATCCTACCCCATCTGCTTAACAGAATGAATGAAATTATTACTGAAAAAAACTATCCAGTCGAAGGTATCTGGATCCTTAAATCTGCCTTAAGATTTATATTAATTGTCCTTATCTTTTCCCCATTCTTCTTATTTGGTATTAATGACACTGAAACAAATATATACATGATAATTTACATTGCTTTGGTTCCTGCTACTCTCGTTTACGCAGCTTTAAGAAGGGCAACGTTTCACTATTTCATTGAGGACAAGTTCCTAACATTAAAGCAGGGTATCTTGAGCAAACAACAAAGGAATATTCCTTATGGGGTTATACAGAATATTTTTGTGAAACAAGACTTGTTTGATAGGCTGTTTGGTCTTGCATCTCTTACTTTGGAAAACGCTTCGTTGGGTGCAGGCAGTCAACAAGAAGGACAAACGAAGGTTTTTGGAATGACTTTAAGTAACAAAAAACAAAAGAGTGTCGAGATGGTAGGGTTTAGTGGTAATAAGGTTAGTATTCCAGGATTAAAAAAAGGTAATGCTGAAATACTCAAGGGTATTGTTTTGCAGCAAATGAAGGCAAATCCCATAGATGATAGCCAGTCTGGTCTGTAACTTAATTCACCCTCCGTCCCCTCACGCTAGTTAAAACACAAAGGTATCTTTTTGTACCTTTTAAGTTTGTGCATGGAGACACTCTAGGCACGCACATCATAATATAGAATATATATTCTTAATACTAATATTAAATATATAGAGACATATGCGAGCAAATATGGACATTAAAAGGTAGTGGTAAGCGTAAAAGTGTTTGAGTATGTTGGAATAATTCGAACATGTCGAAGTAGTACCTGTTCTCATTTTGCCCCTTGACGAAGTGGTGCTCGTTGTGGTATACATAGAGTAACCTATGATTACTTCACAAGAGTTCAAAAAAAAATTACGCAAAGCCACGACTGACAATGTGTCCTCTATTAAAGTATTCCTTGAAGCCTCGGGGTCAGTTAATTACGAACAAATAGAAAAAGTTATTGAAAAAAAGGAAGACATGGGAAGAACGATTGGTGGCATACTTTCTTCTCTTTCTCGCACGGTAATTGAAGGCGAATCTCTTATTATTCCTCTAGGACCAGACCCCTCACAACCAAAAGAATCGACCCGAAGACTTTTATGGAAACTCAACCCCGCTATTGTGGGGAGTTCCGAACATCAAGAAGAATTATTGAAAGTAACGAAAGAAGTTTTACTAGAAAGACAATGAAACTACTTTTCCAAGACGATTTTATATTAAAGGCTTTCCAGGATTTTCTGTCAGCAAACAAGTGGAAAACTATTGAGGTTGGGAGTAAGGGGAAACTTATTGTTGAAGTATCGCAATCTCAAATTAGAGGATGGTTTGTTAAAGAGGGCAATAAGGAGAAATTAAAGCAAATAAGTTACCAGATTAGAACAAAATAATAGCCGATAAAGATTCGTTGAGGAACTGGGCTGAAAGAGTAGTTTCTCGCCAGCGGAAGTGAACTAGGCCGCAGAAAGTGCGGCCTTTATGTTATCAAAGCAGCTACTTGACGAACTTAAACTTATATTAAAAGAGGAGTTTAACCTTGAGTTTACAGATGATGAAGTCGCCAAGTTTGCCAGAAATATCGTTGGCTACTTCTCATTACTTGCCAAAATCCATTACAGAAACCAAGACAATGAGAATAATCATGCATGAGAATAAATGTCAAAGCAAAACCATACAAAGGTTATATCTTTTTACCTAGAGTTATTATGGTTCTCTTCAAAAATAACAATAAGTCGTTGGACTTTGGAGCGTTAGGCAGCTTCATAGCTGTAGCGTCTGAATGTGATTGGTATAGAAAACACCTTACTTATGGCTGCTTAAATAAGACTGACGAGGAGTTGGCTATTAAATGGGGGTGCGACTTATCAACTGTTTGGAGGAAGAAAATGAAGTTGAAACAATTGGGACTTCTCCAAGAATCAGAAAGTGGTTTGCTCCGGTTAAATTACATCGAATGGTTTGAAGCATCAGTTGCAAAAGAGCTGGGAAAGCAGGTAATTGCAAACTCGCAAGAATTGATTGCAAAAACGCAAGAACTTATTGCATCTTCGCAACAAAAACTTGCAGATATGCAAGATTCTTACGGCCATAATGAACCCCAAAGTTTTAAGAGTTCTTTTAAGGAGGATTTAAGTGTTGGTTTTAATGAAAGTAATTATAAGAGTGATAAAGATAAAGAAGATATGGAACGAGTAGCTGAAGAAGTTTTTGGAGATGACTAGTTCGGAAATCATCCATCCGAACTTATTGAATAACTTACAAATAATGGATACGATTATGAAGAAGATGAAAGCAGTTTTATTTGCAAGAGTTAGCACACGAGAACAAGCCGAAGAAGGGTACTCCCTATCTGCTCAAATTCGTTTGTTAAAAGACTACGCTCAAAAAGATAATTTTGTGATTGCTAAACAATTCATTGTTCCCGAATCAGCTTCTGGCAAACAGGAAAGGAAAATATTCAATCAGTTACTTGAATATTTGACTAGCAATCCAGCCGTTAAGATTCAGTTATGGGAAAAAGTTGACCGAAGTGCTAGAAACTTCAAGGATTCAGTAAAACTTGATGATTGGTTAAATGAGAACGAAGAAAGGCAAATACACTTCGTAAAGCAATCTCTAATAATGCACGCCAATTCCAAATCCCATGAGAAATTCATGTGGGATATCTATGTTGCAACAGCAAGGCAGTATTCGAACAATTTAAGCGAAGAAACTCGGAAGGGATTATATGAAAAGGCTTCACAAGGTTTGTATCCAGGTAATCACAAACGAGGATACCGAAGTTATGGTGATGTTGGTCGTAAAGTTTGGATAGTTGATAATGAGAAACCTGACGCAAAATACATTGAGATGGCTTTTGTGCTATACGATACTGGCAATTACACATTAAGAACTCTTGCCAAAGAACTGTTTGAGCAAGGTTGGAAACTAAATAGCAAACAAGTTTCCATTAGCGAACTGCACAAGCTCCTTATTGACCCGTTCTATTGTGGCGAATTTGTCTGGAAAGGTAAATTATACAAGAACGCCAAACATCCTCCACTCGTTACCACAGAGCTATTTTATAGTGTCCAAGACCGCCTACAACGCAAAATAAAGGCAGGTAAATACCGAAAGCATGCTTTCCTGTTAGGTGGCGGACTACTCATCTGTGATGAGTGTGGTTACTCGGTTACTGCAGAGCTTCAAAAAGGACATAATTATTACCATTGCACTAAAAGAAATATGGATTGTTCACAAAGAAAATATGTCAGAGAGGAAACATTACTTCAACAGGTTCTTGAAACATTTGATAAGTTCAAGGTTGATAATTCCAGACTGCTTGAGTGGATTAGAAAGGCACTCAAAGAAAGCCATCAAGATGAAGACAAATATCACGAGGACACAGTTCAAGAACTAGATTCTGAATACTTAAAGGTTAAGAACCGACTTGGCAAACTGTATGACGACAAAGTTGATGGCTTAATAAGCAAAGAGACTTATCTTCAGAAGCAGGCAGAGTATGAACAACAATTAAATGACCTCATAGATGCAAAGCAAAAACATAGCAATGCAAATATCAACTATCTGAAGTTGGGTATAAACATTTTCGAACTAGCTCAAGTCGGACGAGAAGTGTATGAGAAACAATCAACGGATAATGAAAAACGAGAACTTCTTAACTTCGTATTTTCGAACTTCAAATTGAATGGAGAAAAGCTTGTCCCCACGCCCCAAAATGGCTTCGATGTGGTCTTCGCACGGGCACAAAAAGGTAATTGGCTGCGGGACTTGGATTCGAACCAAGATACTAGCCTCCAAAGGGCTATGTCCTACCATTAGACGATCCCGCATTAAAAATCTTTACTTAAAAGTAAATGTTTTCCTTATTTTTAAGTCCTTATTCCTGCTTTTGCAGGAACTACCATGTCGGCTTCGCCTTTGGCCTTACGGCCCAGACGATCCCGCATTGTCAAAGTTCCAACGTAGTGAGCCCGGAGCGACTCGAACGCTCAACCATCACCTTAAAAGGGTGTTGCTCTACCATTGAGCTACGGGCCCTCAAAAGTTTATTTACAAACTTTTGAGGGTAAACCCATCATTTAGGTTTAGAACCCTCAATAAGTTTCAATTTATATTTTCGTGTCCAACGTTTAATCGCACTTTCTCTTTTTGCAGCTTCAGTCCTACTTGCAAACAACTCGTAATATGCAAGAGCGACCGGCCGTTTACTTCTTAAAGACTTGGCACCCAAACGATTATCGGAATTGTGTTCCCATATTCTTCGTTTTAAGTTTCTTGTAATACCAGTATAAAGCGAGTCATCTTTACATCTCGCTATATACATATACCAGTCCATGTTTTACTTAATGTGCTTGCACTCAAAAAACTATAGCTTTTTGAGTGACCCCAGTGGGATTCGGACCCACGATTTTCGGGATGAAAACCCGACGTCCTAGTCCACTAGACGATGGGGCCAAGTAAACTTGGCTAAATTTCTAAGGTGCATCGTATAGCTCCGTACTTCGTACGTAGTAGACGATGGGGCCGTAAAGAAAATTTCAACACAAAAACAAATGCCTTACCTAAAGGTTAGCGATATTTTAACACTCCTGAGCATCTAATTCTAGTAAAGTTATTTAACATACTGTGCATATTGACGACTAAGAAATGCTGGAATACTCTTAATCAGTAGGAGTAGTTAATGCAAGATCCTTCTGTCCAAAAAAACCCACCTCAAATCAAAACTATTCAAAGTGAAACACTAGCCCGATTTTTTGCAGTAACGACCCCTGACGCAGTGAAATTCGTCGATGCTCTTATTAGTGAGGCTATCCAACTTGCGGCTTCTGATGTTCTTTTTGAGCCTCTTGAAGACAACCTTCGCATAAGAGTTAGGGTAGATGGGGTTTTATATCATCTGGGCGAGACAAGTTTAGAATCATATGCCAGTATTGCCTCAAGAATAAAGATACTTGCAAAACTTAATCCTGCTGAGAAAAGAAGAATTCAAGAGGGTCAAATAACTATTAATTACGAAGGAAAGCAAATTAATTTGCGAGTTGAAACTACCCATACAATTCATGGAGAACTCGTTGTAATTCGTGTCCACGAAAAAGCTACGATTGTTTTGAATTTATCTCAACTTGGTTTTAGTAGTGTTTCTTACCAGATATACCAAAATATGCTTTCTCAAAGAAGCGGGTTGATCTTAGTTTGTGGACCGACTGGTTGTGGAAAAACTACAACCCTCTATTCAACTATCGCAAAACTCAACGAGAATCAGGCGTATAACATAATGACGATTGAGAACCCGGTCGAATTTCAGTTGGAGGGGGTAAATCAAATGCAAACCCAAGAAGAAATAGGATTTACATTTGCCGAAGGTCTAAAAGCAATACTAAGGCTTAGCCCAGATATAATTTTAGTAGGAGAAATTCGTGACAAAGAAACCGCAGAAATTGCTGTTGAGTCGGGTCTCACTGGGCAACTTGTTTTTTCCACAATTCATGCGGGTGATTCGGTAGGAGCTCTTTTTAGGCTTTTGGATTTAGGAATTGATTACTACTTTTTAAATGCGTCGCTTATGGGAATTGTTGCCCAAAGGTTAGTAAGGAGAGTTTGTCAGTCTTGCAAAGCACCTTATGAGCCTTCTCAGAACGAAGTTGATCTGTTTACAAAAATAATCGGCCGTCCTCCAAAGCAACTTGTGAGAGGTAGAGGGTGTGAAGAATGTCGGAATCTCACTTATCATGGAAGGATGGGATTATTTGAGGTTTTCGCCATGACGCCAAGAGTAAGAAGTCTGATTCGAAGTAAGGCAAATGAGGATATTCTAAGAGAAAGTTTGATGAAGGAGGGATTTGTTACTCTTTTGAGGGATGGTTTGGAAAAAGCAGAACAAGGAGAAACAACAATTGAAGAAGTTTTGAGAAATAGCCTAAGGGTTGTTTAGTCTCCGATCTAAGTTGGAAAACACTAATGTAGAGATTTGAAATCTTCAGGTATTAGAATTTTCTCTTCAAGAGTGCTTTAATTAAACTAACCGATTATTAAATGAAGAAACTTTTTTTTCTATTTCTACTTTTAATTTTATTCGTTATTTGGTCTAAACCGGTATCTGCAAAGGACTATCAAATTACTTCTGCGGATTTTCGGGTTCAAGTAAATTCCGACGGCTCGGCGGATGTTTCCGAGATCCGAACTTATGACTTTGACGGAAGCTATTCTTGGGCCGATGAGTGGATTCCTTTGGAAGCAAAATGCGTTGGGTGCACAAATTACAAAATCACAAATTTTTCCGTACACGATGAAACGGAGAAATACTCGCAAAGTGTAAGCGGAAGTCCGAGAACTTATGAATTAAGCATTAGTCCTGATAAGTTGTATGTTAAATGGTATTACCAAGCCGCCGATACAGAAAAAACTTTTACACTTTCCTACAAAGTTCAAAATGCTATCACAAATCATTCTGATATTTCTGAATTTTACTGGCAACTTATTGGGGATGAGTGGAATAAGGGGACCGGGAAAGTAACAGCTTCAATATTACTTCCGACACCTGCCCCTAACGATCGGATTTGGGGATTCGGGCACGGTCCTTTGAATGGGAAGATTAATATCGTTTCAAATAACGAAATTCAATTTGCCGCCGATAATTTGCCATCAAAGAAATTTTTTGAAGTAAGAGTGTTATTTCCTAAACTTGAAGCTGCTCCTTTTGCACAAAACGGAACCGGTAGCTTAGAAAAAATCTTGGCCGAAGAAAAAAGTTTTGGATTAAAGACCAAAGGCAGAGGAATTTTAACTACCGTTTTCATAATTTTACTTTCTCTACTTCCTGTTTGGAGGGTTATTCATTGGATAAGGGTTTGGAAGAAAGTCGGGGACGATGCTCCTCTTCCTGAAGTTAATTTGGCAGGAACACTTCACGAACCGCCAAGTGAGCTCGAACCTGCACTCGTGGAAGCTTTAATGTCTTGGAGCTTAAAGCCAACTGGGAAATCAATTGTAGGAACGGTAATAAATCTTGTCAGGAAAAAAGTTTTAAAAATTGAAACGGAAGAAAAGTCCGGATTTTTAGGCAGAAAGAAGGAATTCAGCTTGAGTTTGGTTGATGCCGATTATGAAAAAAGCAAGGATCTTTCAAGCTTTGAGTATGATCTTTTGGTGTTTTTATTTACTTTTAACAAGGAAAAAATTCCATTTTCAGATCTCAAAAAGGTTGGACAGAAGCGACCTACCGAAACGCAAAAATTTTGGAAAGATTGGCAGAAGGGTGCTTTTGAAAAACTTATGGATGAAGGTTTGGTTGAGAGGGCAAGTAAGATTGCATATGATCAACTCATAAAAGAAGCCGGTGTATTTTTGATTCTGTCATTTTTGGTATTATGGCTTACGGGTCTAGTTTCTCAGAGGTCGTGGGGCCTAGTTTCAATTCCAATTGTGTTATTAATTTTATGCTTCATTGTTATTTTTGCAATTGCTCCTTTTATGTATAAAAAAAGTGATAAGGGACTATTGGAGTTTGCCAGTTGGCACGCTTTTAAGAAATTTTTAAAAGATTACTCGGTTACCAAAAATTATCCCATTGATTCGGTAATTCTCTGGGAGAAATATTTAGTCTATGGGACTGTCTTGGGAATATCTGCAAAAGCACTATCACAACTTCCGATTAATTTTGACAAAGCCGCTCTATCCACCTCTAATCTTTATGTTTTTGCAAGTTCAGCTGGTGGCGGTACGACTTCTTTGTCTGGTTTTTCATCAGCCCTATCCGGACTATCTAGTTCCTTTTCTTCCTATGGAGCTGCCGGCGCAGGAGGTTCCGGAGGTTTTTCCGGAGGCGGTGGTGGAGGAGGAGGTGGCGGTGGTGGCGGAGCAGGATAACTTTTAGCGACTCGTAACTGGGAATTTTTCCAAGATTACTTTAGTTAAATCCAATAATTTAGCATTTCTCTCTTTTCGTAAACGATACTCTTTATCGGATAGTGTGTTTGGAGTCTTATTGTCAAGATGCATAAAAAGAGTTCTCCCGAGTTCGGCAAGATAGAAATCACTCTCCTCAGCAAATATTTTTTCGGCTATTCTTTTTTTAACAATGTCTACTTTTTCTTGTAGTTCGGGATTTTTTTTCCTTCCGTAATAGCCAGCTTTCCGTCCGGGGCGGTTGTTAGAGAGTGCCCTTGAACAGGCAAGAGCTTGTGCGAGCTTGAAGAGGTTATCCTGAGGTTTAATTTCTGTTAACCTTGAAAAACCTATAAGAAGTTTCGCTTCGAAGGAACCATGCATATTTCCCGCCTCTTTTTGTGAAACGAGGACTCCCGTTTCATTGAATATTCCTTCAATATAATTTATCTGTGTCCAGTAACCTCCTTTTTCATACTCTTCTGGAGCAATGTCAATTTTATTTATAGCTTCACTTGCCATTTTTTAAGTTGCAGAATTTAGCGATTATAATACCAGGGAATTGATTTATCCAGTAACGATTTTCTCTAAGGTCTGGTGGGGAAATTAGGCGAGCTCAACCTGAATGTTAATTGGAGTTTATTAGTGTTTGATATAGACCTAGTGCTTTTTCAATGAAAATAAGCTGATCTTTCGGGAGTAGGGGGAGTTTGTCGAATGTAAAAAATGAAGCATCTGAAACTTCCTTTGAGGGCGCGAACTCTCCTCCGATAAATTTGCCAACATAGGTGATGTCGAGTCTCGCAGACTCTCTGTCTGTCCTTATTTTTAGTCTTTCATCCGCACTGACAACAAGTCCCGATTCTTCTTTAATCTCTCTTTCCAATCCTTCTTTAGGGTGTTCCTTTCCTTTAATGTAGCCTCCCGGGAGCCTCCATTTGCCTGAACTTCGGTAAGTATGTTTGAAAAGGAGTACTTCCTGATTATCGTTGAAAAAAATACCCGTGGCCCCTACCAAAAACTGATCATTAACCCTACGCATAAAAAAAAGCTGAAGGTTATAAGGAAGTTTGAGTACTTTCCAGAGCTTAAGGAGTAAATTATCCATTTTTTAATTGAGTCATTAGATTGAGTCATCGTCAAACTCCTCGCCTGTTTTGGCTTTTAATTTAGTGTTTTCGAGTTCAAACTTGTGGAGGCTTTTGACCAGCTCCGCGTTCTCGCTTTTTAGTTTTTTCAACTCGTCTTTCATCTCATCTTCCGTCAATCTTGCTGATAAGTCGCGTGTAATGTAGATAATGAAGGAGGCGCATAGTCCAATAATAAGCGTAGCAAGGATAACTAAGTAAAGCGGTATGTTGTAAAGATAAAACTGGCCGAAATTTAAAGTAACAACACCTGTGTTTTGAGTTGCGAAAAGTGCAAATCCCAGGCCCAGTAAAACCGTTAGAATTAGAGTAAGCATATATTTATGATTACACAAGAAACAATTTGATACGATCGATAACGCTCCTATTGATAATATTGAATTCTGTGTTACAATAACTTTGCGACCAAATTTTACTCGGTAAAAACCTAGTAAGACTCGGGAGTTTTTATGATAACTTAAAGAACCGGATGGTCCTGCTTTGCAGGATTTTGGAATTTAAGACCCACCATCTGGTGGGTTTTCGCATTTTAAAAGCACTTTGACAATTGAAGTTTAAAATAGGGTTAATAAGCCATTGGCTTATTATTCAAGAAATGGTTGGAAGTATAGCGATGGAAACCAACTTATGTTGGTACATCCATCACTTTTTGAGGGTTTGATCCTAGCCCAGGACGAACGCTAGCGGCGTGCTTTAAGCATGCAAGTAGAACGAGTCCCGACGCAAGTCGGGACGAGTTGCGAACGGCTGAGTAATACGTAGGAATCTACCCTTTGGTTGAGGATACCCCCGCGAAAGCGGGGTTAATCCTGGATAAGATCCGATGCAAATTGGATGAAAGCCCGTAACTGGGCGCCGAAGGAGGAGCCTGCGGCCTATCAGCTTGTTGGTGGGGTAATGGCCTACCAAGGCTATGACGGGTAGGGGACGTGAGAGCGTGACCCCCCAGAATGGGACTGAGACACGGCCCATACACCTACGGGTGGCAGCAACTGGGAATCGTGCGCAATGGACGAAAGTCTGACGCCGCGACGCCGCGTGTGGGATGACAGCTTTCGGGTTGTAAACCACTTTTACTTAGTTCGAGAGGACTATGAGAATAAGCACCGGCTAACTCCGTGCCAGCAGCAGCGGTAAGACGGAGGGTGCAAGCGTTGTCCGGATTTATTGGGCGTAAAGAGTTCGTAGGCGATTCTGCAAGTCATCTTTTAAAGACCGGAGCTCAACTTCGGAAAGGGAGATGATACTGCAGGAATTGAAGTATTTCGGGGTTACCGGAACTCACGGTGTAGGAGTGAAATCCGTTGATATCGTGAGGAACGCCGAGGGCGAAGGCAGGTAACTAGGGATTACTTGACGCTGAGGAACGAAAGCTAGGGGAGCGAAAGGGATTAGAGACCCCTGTAGTCCTAGCCGTAAACGATGCTCGCTAGGGATTCCGAGTCTGACTCGGTGTCCCGTAAGCTAACGCGTTAAGCGAGCCGCCTGGGGAGTACGAACGCAAGTTTAAAACTCAAAGGAATTGACGGGGACCCGCACAACCAGTGGAGCATGTGGTTTAATTCGAGACGGACCGAAGAACCTTACCTGGGCTTGACATCCCGATGACGTCCTTAGAAATAAGGAGTTCCTTTATTTATAAAGGACATCGGGACAGGTGTTGCATGGCTGTCGTAAGTTCGTGCCGTAGGGTGTTCCCTTCAGTGGGGTAACGAACGAAACCCCTGCCGAATGTTAAATATTCATTCGGGACTATCCAGTTTTATCTGGGAGGAAGTGGGGATGACGTCAAGTCAGCATGGCCCTTATGTCCAGGGCTACACGCATGCTACAATGAGGCCGACAATGGGTTGCCAAGCGGAAACGCGGAGCTAATCCCATCAAACGGCTTCTCAGTGGGGATTGGGGGCTGCAACTTGCCCTCATGAACGCGGAATTGGTAGTAATCGCGAATCAGCCAAGTCGCGGTGAATACGTTCTCGGGTCTTGTACACACCGCCCGTCAAGTTAGTGAAGTTGGTGGCACCCGAACTTCGGATGTTCCGAGGGAAGGTGAAACCAGCGACAAGAATTAAGTCGTAACAAGGTATCCGTACTGGAAGGTGCGGATGGATCACCTCCTTTCTAAGGAGTGTGAATTTTTACACCCCCTTTTAAGATCGCCGTTTGAGGTTACAAAACGGGATACGCACCATGTTCATGTAAAGTGAATGTGGGAAGGCTTCCAACCATTTCTTGCATAGGACCTTATTAAATAAAAAATAGTCCGTAGTCCACCGATAATTTTGGCACGAGCCGTATTCGAAAAGAATTGACCGCGCCCGCCAGCGCTTTGCGCAGGCAATGCGGGCGGGAAAGGCGAGTGCGAAAATAAGGTGGAAATCTAGTTACTCTATAAATAGAACCTTTAATAAGACCATAAAAAAACCCCGAGGTAAACTCGGGGTTTTTTCGTGGGCAGAAGTGTTCAAAAGAGTGGGGGAAAGGTCTGTCCGGCTATCCCACAATAGCCGCGGGACAGCCGGGTGCTTTAGAGGTTCCGTTTTTAGCGGAAGATTGTCCTCACCCCCACACCTTCGAACACTTTTATAAATTATAAATATAAATATTAGTAATTAATTATTACTTCTTTATTTGTATAAAGAAACAAGTTAACACTTTCTTTGTTTGCCCAAAGTTGGTTGTTACTTCTTTGCTTGTACAAAGAAGTAACTAGGAAAGTACACCCTAGTGTTTTTCGAATTGAATTTTCTTCACTCATACTATGCAAACAAAACTTGCCATCGCAAACACTTGCGAAGGCGCAAACAGTTGTTTGCAGGTAAATGGTATTCGTCCATCAAATGAATAACCAGCTTCGCTGTCAAAGCTCAAAACACACGGGATTTAAGTGTCAATGTACAAAAAGGTTTTTTCTAAACCCTATCTACTAGCTACAATCTACTATCTACTGTCTTTGTTCGCGTCTTTGGAAACTCGAAAATTTTTCAAGTTGCCAAAATGCGAAGGGACTAAGAAAAAAGGGGGAGGGTTGTGTTTTTATGATGCAATATGATAATTGCGAAAATAAAAATGTTTTGTAAGCTGCGATGCCTACAACCCTATGTCCTTTAAACTTTCCTAATCCCTGATTTATATTTTTCGGCTTGCGCCAATCTAACCCGAAGGTTAAACGGCAAAAACTTGCCAAAAAATACAAATTGCATTTGCTTTATTTCGAGAATCTCTCGCAGACTTACCCGAGGGTAAGTACGCAATTGATTTTGAAAAAAAGCATTTTCTTTGTTTTTCTATCCCGAAGGACAGCTCTCTACCAAGTTTGGCTTGGTACAAAGAAGAGAGAAAGGAGCGGCCCTTTCCAAATCGCACAATTAAGTGCAGTTGGGGTGTATGGACCGCTCCAAAGGTTGAATGGTTAGTTGCCGCTGTGCCCGCGGACGTCGTAGACCTCAAGAGGCCCGACCGCGTCGTTGGACGACCCAGATAGATAAAAAATCCATTTCTCACCCTCCTTTGTTACGGAGAGCAAGTTGAAGCCGACGAAAACGTCGACCATATGGAAATTTTTACCATCGCGGCGATAGTAGCCCTTCACGAACTTATAAGGAACGTCGAGCGTTGCCTTTTGAATGACCTCACCTTTTGGCCCGACCAGGAATCCTACAATGGTTCCACCGAAAATGTCGTCAGCCTTCCCGCCAACTACAAACCGCACATATGCGCGCTCACTTAGCATCAGTTGACGCTGAACATTTACGAGTCGTGGTGCGTCGCTTTGGGAAGAAGTTAAAACTTCTTCAGTAGGGGGAACTGGTGTTCCATCGGGGGGCGGGGTCGGCTGAGGGCCGGGCGTGCCATCAGGCGGAGGGGTGGGAGTTGACGTTGGTGCGGGACAGGGTCCTTTTTTCCAACCCTTGGGGTTGGACTTTTTTGGGAACCATGCCTCCACGCAACCCTGACCCGGGGTGGTTTTATGGTACTTAACGCACCCCTGTCGCTGCCCAGGAGGGCACTCTTTTGGGCCTGCAGAAGCAGACTGAACTAGGCCAGGTAAGAACCCTGCCAAGAGTGCCACGAGAACAAATAAAGAAAGTACCCGCAATGGGGTAAATTTGGCAAACATTGCCATTCCTTACACTCACTAAACCAATTGCTCTCACCGAGCACTCTTAACCCTTTAAAAGGGAAAACTTAAGAGTTTTCTGCGTTTCGCAGTCTTTTTGGTTTGCCTCCCCAATAACTTAGGGCTTATTGCTTTGATCTCTTCCTCTTAAGAGATCTAGGCTTTGTATCGATCTTTGATCGACAAAGGCATTTTCCAGTGAGTGGAAGCGGATCAAGTAATAAATATAACAATTAGTATTAGGAATTACTTAACCCGGTTCCACTCACTTTAGTGAGATACTTCCCACACAATTTTACTTCTCGCCTTTTCAGTACTATTCGTACACGACTCGAAGGGCAATTAAGCGGGACTTCGTCGTCCCGCAATTGCGGGACTCCTCGCATTCAACCAATTTGTTAATGTGCTAATTTAAAGTTATCACCCGCCTTATCTTACTTTGGGTCTTTCCCGCCCGCATCGCCTAAGCTCTCAGCTTTGGCGGGCGCGGTCAGTTTTATTCAAACACGACCCAAAGGGCGATTGGTCGGCGGGTTGTGTACTATTAATAATTTATAAATGTACACAAAAAAAATGCGCCTTTTAGAGGCGCTATCCATTAACCAGTTGTAAGATTAGATATAAGATTTAGGACATACAATAACTTTCTTATAACTTACTTGTACTCTTACAACTTATTTACCTCTAAAGCATTGTCTAGGATATTATCCTAGAGTACGAGCACTATAACATATAGAGTGCCAATTGTCAAGGGACGTACTATTTTTTCAGAAAAATAACGTCCCGCAGTCCCGTAGACACGCCCCTTAGATGCGAGGACGTAGACCTCGGGAGAAGGTAAGTGTTCTTCGGGACAAGTCTCTCGCACTCTGTGCGAGTATATAGTTAATTTCTTGCTTGCCCAAGAAATTAACGAAAGAAGGGCACCCATGAGAATTTTTCATCCAGTCTTCGCCTCATTCATATTATGCAAAAGAACTCCTCAGGATAAACCGTTCGTCGAACAACATTTGCTTTTCAATGGAACTAGCTCGCTTCGTCAAAATTAAATTTCTCAAGCCGACAATAATTAATAAGTTTCATCAAAACGTTAAGAACAACTCTAATCATTTTCACAGCTTTTTTCACGGGTTGATTTAAGGCTAATATGGAGACTTCACTCTTTTTCGAAGATTGTACCGGTGGGAGTTTGGTCTTCAGCGGTACTTTCAATATTCTGAAGTGGAGAAGCTTCCTCTTCCGTTTCATCCTCACTTTTCAAAGTTATTTTCCTTGTCCAGCGTTCGCGGGAAACCCGGATTACTTTTTCCCTATTTTGATTGCGTGATGCGGGAAGCGGGAGAGTGTGAGCTAAGAAAGGCCTTGAGGTAAAGCCGTCGATCATAAGTTTTATGGCAATTTGAAAATTTTGTAAGTTTACCAGGTCGTTTTGAGAAAAAACTTCTCCGAACTCTTTATTAAGAACGGATGCATCTTCGGCTCCTATTCCGAAAGAAATTAGAGTTCCGGCGTTTCCGAGAATTGCTTTTTGCACCTCAGGCGGTATTTGGGCCATATACTGATTGGCCAGAGTTAATGCAAATCCGAATTTTCTTGCTTCGGACAAAACTTTGATGAAAGATGAAGTTGCGAAATTTTGAAACTCATCGACATAAAGATAATAGGGTTTCCTTTCCTCTTTTGGTTTGTCTACGCGCCTCATTGCAGCAAGTTGAAATTTAGTGATAAGCATTGCGCCCAGAAGTGCCGCGTTATCTTCCCCGAGCCGTCCTTGGGAAAGATTGGCAATTAAAATTTTTCCTTCGTCCATTATCGAGTCGAGTGAAACGGTACTTTTTGGTTTGCCTATAATGCGCCTTATTAAAGGAGATGTAACAAACTGTCCGACCTTATTTTGAATTGGTGCTATTGCTTCTTTTTGAAACTTTTCAGGCATTTGGTCGAATTCCTCTTTCCAAAAATGAACAAGTGTCTGATCCTTTATTTTGGAAACAATTTTGTTTCGAAAAGATTGGCTGGCGAGGATTTTTAAAACGTCCTCCAAAGTCGTATTCGGAATTTCCGCTAAAGTCATGAATGCGTTTCTTAGTATGTATTCCATTCGCGCCGACCAAACATTAGCCCAGACTTTAGTGAATATTGCCATGAGTCCGGAAACAACCAGTTCTGCCTCCTCGCGGTTTGTAACTTCTAAGGGGTTTAAAACAATGGGGAAGTCGCGGTCGGCCGGGTTAAAATAGATGCAGTCGTTGATTCTGTGACTCGGAATATATTCCAAGACGTCATCACACAAATCTCCGTGCGGATCAATGACGCCGACCCCGCGGTCCTTTTTAAGATCGTCGATTACCATGTTGGCAATCATAGTTGATTTACCTGTACCGGTTTTTCCGACGGTCCAAATATGTCGGAGTCGGTCTTTATCCTTGATTCCGAATATGCCTTCCTGATTTTTGAAGAAAGTTTTTGCAAAGAAGTTAATATTTTTTTTCTCGACATCGGTAAGACCAATTGCGGTTGGTAAACTGTCGGGCGGCTCTGACAGGACGCTTGTTCCCCAAAGAATAGAGGGGGTTTTTATTTTATCGGAAGGCAAATGCCAGATGGTTGCAAGTTCTACTATATTTAATATTTGAGAATCGGTAACTTTTCTTTGTCTTAGAGCTGAACTTTCTAAGTTTTTGCCAAAGAGCCCCGGCTTTCTTGAGTAAAAACTGTTTCCGTCTGATCTGGAAAAAACTCCGTACGCGCTGATAAGATCGTTTATAGTGCCTTTTGTGTTTGAAGCAATTCGGATTGATACTTTAAAGCCTGGAAATGTAATTTTTTCTTTAATAATTTTCTCATCTGCCCTCGGGGAATATGTACCGTCCAAATTTTTATTACCTCTTTCCGCAAACCCGGCCCCTGCGACTTGCCAACTTTGATTTGTCGATTCCAACGCGTATTGAACAATAGTTACTTCTTCGGGCGTTGATTTTGCAAGTACCGATAGGATTGAAGAAAGCGGGTCCACATCGGTAAATGCTTGGAACGACGCAATAGGGTAGTAATTTCCCTGTTTGAGATAGACTCTTGTAACCTCGAAAGACTCGCTTTCAAAAGGATCGGTAGTTTTTTCAACGATAGCCAAAGGGTAGTTTGACTGAATTTGAGTTTCGATAAAATCCATAAGGGAAGAATCACAGGTTATTTGAAACTTAATTTGCTGATTGTAAAGAACTATTTCCAATGCAAAAGAGGGTGTTTTTTGTCCGAAAATTTTTTGTAACGAGGTAACACTATTTATTTGAGTAAGAGCAGCTAGGAATGTCTGAGCTGCTTCGGGTGTGACTTCTGTGTTTCTGGGAATTTTTAAAAGAAGTGTTACAAGTTCACTCATACTTACTATTATATATAAATAGCAAGTATTTTGCTTGCGTGATTGTCAATTTCTTGCTTGCCCAAGAAATTGACGAAAGAAGGGCACTATTTGTTTTGAGGCGTGATTTGGTTTAAAATATCAAAGCTCGGGGCGATTGGTTCCCCATTGAAAGCTCGTCGTTCGCAAGGTTTACATCCTTGCCTCACGATGTCGCTTCAACGGGGCGGGCAGCGGTAGAACGCTTTCCTGATAGCCGATCTCGCGACTTGCGAAAACGCAAGTTTGAGTAATAAAGCGAGCTCGGATATATCAGCTGCGTTTTTAAGGGTGTATAGTTCACCGGTAGAAGCACTTTAAAAGTGACTCGCCAAAGGAGAGAGCTTTCTTGAGGATTCTGAAAGAATCCTTGTGGGCGATTAAACGTGGGCGATTGGTTCAGCGGTAGAACGCTTTCCTGATAAGAAAGAGGTGCAAGGTTCGACTCCTTGATCGCCCACAAGTAAGAAAGAAGTACAAGGTTCGATTCCTTGCACACCCACAGCTTGAAACGCAACTGATATAAGAAAGAGGTGGATGGCTTGCCCCGCACTTTCGCTCCTCCGACGCAAACACGTAGTATTTGGGAGGAGGTAAGAACAGTGCTGGGGTTCGATCCCATGCGCGCCCACCAGCAACGTGCAATATTTTCTATGACGAATGAAATTCGACATGTCAGAGCTGAGGTTCTGTCATAAGAAAGAAGTGCAAGGAGGAGTAACCAATTTGATTACAAATTGTCGACTCCTTGATCGCCCAATTTTCCTGCCTTAAGACGTTTTTATAAATTTATGACACTAGAACACGACATAGGGGGCGATTTAAAAGGGTACTACCGTCAGATAGAGAATGATTTTGGTACTGAAGCTGCAGAGCAATATTTAAAAGATGTCGAATATCTCGAAAGCTTAGCTCAGACACCGGGAGGCGAGTTAAATATAGATTTATTTTTTCACCAAATATTTCCAGAACTTTTTCCGGATCCTTTTACCGGAGAATTGAAGCCAGATGATTGGATGATTGACTTGGAAGGTGGAAATGATGAAACCTGAAAATGTTCAATAGATTTTTAAGCATTGACGAGAGATGTGTAATTTCTGTATAATATCGCAACCCCAATTTTTTGGAGTTTATTAAGGCAAGTTTAATTGATGAGAAGCGCAAGAATTTTCAAATTATATCCGCAGGAGATTTTAGTGGGGAATTAGCGGAACTTTTGCGCTTTACTTCGGTAAACCGGCCTTAAGAGCCGGTTTTTTCGTTTCACATTAGCAAGTTTACAAATAATAAAACGACCCTCCGATAATTTTGGCACGAGCCGTATACGAATAGTATTGAAAAGGCGAGTGCGAAAATCAGGAGGGTGTGATCCTTAAAATTTAGATGAATAACGCCCAGAAGATTAAAGAGCTCGAGCAAAAACTCGCTGAAGTTGGAGAGAGGTACAAATTTAAACTTAGTCATTTCAGAGGTGTACCTCACGAATCTGCCGCAGGCGAGTTGGCATATTCGGACTTGAAGGTTTTGGAAGATCATATCGAAACGATTAAAGCCGAGCTGGCAGTTTTAAAATCTAAAACAGTAGGTTCCAAAGATAAAGATCAAGGGCCTGAAGTTTAACTGGCCCCGAATAAATGCTTAGGCATTTTACGGGGTAAACTGAACTAGCCTTGGGCCGTTAGCTCAGTTGGCTAGAGCGTTCGGTTTGCATCCGAAAGGTCGGGAGTTCGACTCTCCCACGGTCCACCGAGTAGGCGGCTTGCCCCGTTAAATTTGGAAGAAATTTTTTCGGGGTTCGACCCCGCCCAGGTCCACTTAGTTAAACTCGGTGTGATTTAGCTATTGAAACCTGGAAGTTGGTGAGTGGATCTTTCTCACGAGCTTCCAGATTTCAGTTACTAAAAATAATTTTTATTGCACTTTGAAAATTGAATTTAAGGTCTAAATTTACTCTGGTGTAACGCCGGAGTAAGATTTTGATGGAAAGGTTTAAGTCTTTACAAATGCAGACAGTGGATGCCTGGGATTTACCTACCGAAGAAGGACGCGCATGGCTGCGATAATCGCCGGGAAGGAGCCACGATCCTGTGAACCGGCGGTGTCCGAATGGGGAAACCCTACCGAATTCAAATTCGGTAACTCCGCAGTAAAGATTCCGACTTTTGTCGGGATATAGCTGTGGTAGAGGAAACCGTCTGAACTGAAACATCTCAGTAAGGCGAGGAAAAGAAATCAAAGAGATTCCGTCAGTAGCGGAGAGCGAAAGCGGAAGAGCCCAAATCCTCCTTTGCTCCGCAAGGAGCTTCGGAGGAGGTTGTAGGAGCCCAATGTGGGATCTGACACCAATAGTAGAAGAGCATGGAATGGCTCACCAGAGAAAGTGAAAGTCTTGTATACGAAATTGGTGTTGGACTCTAGGGATTTCCTGAGTACCACGGTCGATATCTCCGTGGGAAGCTGGGGGAACCATCCTCCAAGGCTAAATATAGGTGAATACCGATAGTGAACAAGTACCGTGAGGGAAAGGTGAAAAGAAGGCCGGAAGGGCCCATGAAATAGAACCTGAAACTGTTTGCAGACAAACCGAGAGAGCTTGTCCTTTGGACAAGAATTTTCAATGATCAATTGACCAATTTTCAATCAATTTTTAAATGTTTTAATTTTATAAACGGCTGATTTTAGTTTTTTACGTTTGAGAAATTAGTTCATTGTAATTTGTTTGTTAATTGAAATTTTAAATTGGAAATTCTCGCCCAGAGGGCGAGTGATCTCGTGCCTATTGAAGAATGAGCCGGCGAGTCTACGTTCATGCGCAAGTCTAAATCCATTTGGATGCAGGCAAAGCGAAAGCGAATCCCGAAAGGGTGGGTGCAAATAGCGCCCGAGCACTGAGCGTAGTACCCGAAACCAGGCGATCTATCCATGAGCAGGGTGAATCCCGATGAAAATCGGGAAGAGGCCCGAACCGGTCTGAGTTGCAATTCGGTCGGATGACTTGTGGATAGGGGTAATATGCTAAACGAGCCTGGAGATAGCTGGTTCTCCCCGAAAGGTCTATAGGGACCGTGCCCCGCATAAATTTTACAGGGGTAGAGCACCGGATGGGCTACCAAGCGTAAGCGAGGTAATTCAATCGAACTCCGAATACTGTAAATTAACGGTGGGGTAGACAGCCGCATCGGGCTAAGCTGATGCGACAAGAGGGAAACAACCCGGACTCTCGGCTAAGGCCTCTAAATCACAACTAAGTTTTAAAGGAAGTCTTTTTCCTCAGACAGCCAGGAGGTTGGCTTAGAAGCAGCCACCCTTTAAAGATAGCGTAACAGCTCACTGGTCGACAGGATGAAGGCGTCGAAGATGAACCGAGGATAAGTTGTGTGCCGAAGCTGGAGATGCTTGTTCGTAGAACAAGGAAATTACAATAAACAAGTAACAATTTCCAAACAAGTTCCAAATTACAATTAATAAATAATAAAATTTTGTAATTGGGTTAATTGATATTTGTTTGTGATTTGTAATTTGTTATTTGTGGATTTTCTCGTTCTGCGAGCAGGTGTGGTAGGGGAGCGTTCCGATGGCGGTGAAGTTGAGCCGTAAGGCTTGGTGGAGCCATCGGGAGTGAGAATGCCGGCATGAGTAGCGTACAATTCCAGTGAGAATCTGGAACGCCGAATGCCTAAGGTTTCCGCCCCGACGTTCGTCGGGGGCGGGTTAGTCGGTATCTAAGGTGAGTCCCGATGTAATCGGGAGTAGCCGATGTACAACAGGTCAAAATTCCTGTATTTATTTTGAATCGAAAGCCCTTGTGCTTTGCACAAGGAAATTACAAGTAAATTTTGTAAATTCCAAACAACAAATTACAAACAATTTACAATTAACAAATAACAATCTAAAAGATTTGATTATTGTAATTTTGAATTTGAAACTTGTTTGTTTATTGGAATTTGTGATTTATTACGGGTGATTTTCTCGCGCAGAGCATGAGGTAGCTGGGGACTGACAAGGTTGGATAGATGGAACTCTTTGGTGAACTTAGAGTGTAAGCTGTGAGATAGGATCAGATGGGAAATCCACTGAACTGTTTAATCAAGCAGTGATGCAGAGTCGCAAGAGATTGTGGCAATTTCAACCTATTCGGCCTTCGAGAAAAGGTTCGCAGCGAGATTCAAGGTAAGCCGTACCGTAAACCGCCACAGGTAGGCTGGTAGAGAATACTAAGGCGAGCGAGAGAAAGAGGTTCAAGGAACTCGGCAAAAAAACTGGACGTAACTTAGGGAGATGTCCTGCCAGGTACCGCAAGGTAACTGGTTACAACAAACGATTGCTAACCGACTGTTTATCAAAAACACAGGTCCGTGCAAAAGCGAAAGCTTAAGTATACGGGCTGACGCCTGCCCAGTGCCGGTAAGTTAAGGGGAATCGTGCATAGCACAAAGGGAATAAGCGATTAAATCTATTATTCTTTTTGCGCTATGTGCGATGAACTCAAGCTCCGGTAAACGGCGGCTTTAACTATAAGAGTCCTACGGTAGCGAAGTTCCTTGTCGGGTAAGTTCCGACCCGCACGAAAGGCGTAACGAGTTAGCAACTGTCTCGAGCCTCTACTCGGCGAAATTGCGGTGGCTGTGAAGACGCGGCCTACTTCCACCAGGACAAAAAGACCCCGTGGAGCTTTACTGTAGCTTGGCATTGTTTTGTGCGTGTCAATTGTTTAGTGTAGGAGGGAGCCTGTTCGTAGAACAGGAAATTTCAAATAACAAATTACAAACAAATTCCAAATAACAAAATCCCATTTTATAAAAGAAAGTTTATTAGATTTTGAGATTTGTGATTTTATTATTGTTTGTAAATTGGAAGTTGTAAAAATTGGAGTTTCCCGCTCTGCGAGCGGGCACAAGTGAAACACCTCCCTTTGAAACGTGGCAAGACTTACCTAATGGTTCTGGAGACGAATCAAGGAAAAGTGCTAGGTGGGCAGTTTTACTGGGGCGGTACCTTGCCAAAAGGTAACGCAAGGGCACAAAGGTCGGCTTAGTACGGATGGACATCGTACGTAATGTGTAAAGGCAGAAGCCGGCTTGACTGCGAGTGTGACGGCACGAGCAGATGCGAAAGCAGGTCTTAGTGATCCTCCGATGCCATATGGGTGGCACGGAGCTTAACGGATAAAAGCTACCCCGGGGATAACAGAGTAGTCGCACCCGAGAGTCCATATCGACGGTGCGGTTCGCTACCTCAACATTTGACATCGGGGTCTCCCGCTAGTGATGGCGGGATGCTGTTTTTCAAATTCCCCCAGAATTTGAAAAGAAATTCGACTCATAACGGTGAAACCCTAAACAATTAGGAATATAGGAATAAAAGATTATAGAGAATAGTCATTATTCTCTTAATTCTTAAATTCATTTATTCTTATTATGTGGGTAATACCGTGGGAAGTTTATCGAAAGTTTAACAACAAATTATTTAGAGAAGAGTACAATCTTTCGATATAACCCCGTATCGACTTTCTTCTGTTAGGTATGAAATTATCTGACAGAGGAGGATATGAATTTTTAAATTTATATAACACGTCGACGTCTGTTTAAAATTTGTTGGCAGATGAAGGTATAGTCAGGCTACTACGATGAGTAGTAGGTTTAAAGCGATGTCGGCTCAGCGCATCCTGGGGCTGGAGAAGGTCCCAAGGGTCGGTCTGTTCGCCCGTTAAAGCGCTACGTGAGCTGGGTTCAGAACGTCGTAAGACAGTTCGGACTCTATCCGGTGGAAGCATTGAGTCTTGAGGAGAGCTGGCCTCAGTACGAGAGGACCAGGCTGGGGGAATCCCTGGTGTGCCGGTTGTCGCGTCAGCGGCAACGCCGGGTAGCTATATTCCCAAGGGATAACCGCTGAAAGCATCTAAGTGGGAAGCCCACTCCAAGATTAGGACTCGTATCTGCGCAAGCAGGTTTAAGACCCCCCGAAGAAGACGGGGTTATCCAACAGAAGGTAGAAGACCCGTAAAGGTTTAAGCCAATCTGTTTAGGATCGGTCGATAAGACTTAAACCTTCTATCAAATCTTACTCCGAAGTTACATAAGTGTATGACCTTAAATTTTCAAGATAGTGTTCTGGTGATTCGAGCGCCGTCGAACCACCTCTTTCCATTCCGAACAGAGAAGTGAAAGGCGGAAGCGCGGACGATAGTAGCCGGGCAACTGACTGCGAAAATACGTCATCGCCAGGACACTGTTTTGAAGATAAAAAAGATAGAATTTACTACTTTATAGAGTTGTTAAATAGAGAAAGTTAAGCGCCCCGTTAATCCGCTTCTCGAGCCGTATACGAATAGTATTGAAAAGGCGAGAGATAAGGATGTTTGGGGCCAGGACAGTGTCTTGAAAAACTTCTAAAAACTTTTTCTTCAATTGATTTTTTGTATTATTCAATCTACAATTCGCTTGTTTAACTGAAAGCGAGGTGAAGTATAGTGAAAGGCGAAATAAACCAAGGAGAGAATAATTCCCCCTGAAGACAGCAATCCTCTGCGAGAACAAGCATTACAAATAATACAAGAAGATATAGACGGGATTAAAGCTAAGGAGAAGATAGGTTTGGCTTATTCAGAGGCTTGGATCTGGGTAAGTTGGCAGGAGAGATTACTATGGCATATAAGCTGGGATTAATTACAGAAGCAGAGGCAAAGGCGTTGGGACTAGATGTTTTGAAGAGTGAATAAAATATCTAGAAGAAGTTCTTGATGATTTATTCAAACTTTGTAAAACCTTCATTTAATCGGGGATAAAGTAAAGCAATAAACCTTCTTAGTGAATCACTTGTTACTTATCACTTTTCACTATATAATATCCTTACTAAACTAGAAAGGTGGTCATGACAAGTGATTTCAAAGGTAAGAACTTCCCAAAAGGCCTCAATTAAGAAGGAAAACTCTTCGTCTTTGACGATGGAGGATCTTCTGGCACGCTACGGAGCTACAGTTAAAAAACTCTCAAGAGGTGATAAAGTGTTCGGAAAAGTAATTGGTATTTCTTCCAAAAAAGTGAATATTGATATCGGTGGAAAAAGCGAAGCTTTAGTTGCCGAAAAAGCATATAGTGAGTCAAAAGATTTTATAAAAACGCTTAAAATAGGAGATGAAGTCGCTGCAACGGTAATTGTAGGAGAAACTCCTGAAGGTTTTGCCATAGTATCTTTAAGAGATGCTGCGCACGATGCGTCTTGGAAGAAATTAGAAGAAGCTAAAAAAGAGGATAAGCCGGTTGCAGTAATTGGGAGAAACGTTATTCAGTCGGGTATTACGGTCGACGTAGAAGGGTTAACAGGCTATATTCCTAATTCTCAACTAGGAAAAGAAGCGGCCAAAAATTCCTCCCTTTTATTAGACAGGCATTTTAAAGCTAAAGTGATTGACTTGGACCGTTCTGCAAATAAGATTGTCCTTTCTGAAAGAGAGATTTCTGATGTTGAGGACATAAAGGAAGCAAAAGTCGCATATGAGAAGATAAAAGAGGGAGAAGTTTATGAAGGTGAAGTTACCACAATTGCCAATTTCGGATGCTTCGTAAGTATTCCCGTTAAGGTTGATAAAAACGAGGTAAAAATTGAAGGATTAGTTCATATTTCTGAGCTTTCTTGGGGGAAGATAGGAGATCCTAAAGATGTGGTTGAGGAAAAGGAAAAAGTAAAGGTGAAAATAATTGGTAAGAACGATGGAAAACTTGCTCTTTCAATTAAGCAAGCCAAAAAGGATCCTTGGCAAGACGCTGTCAAGAAATATACCAAGGACTCCCGACATAAAGGAAAAGCGGTTAGGTTAACCGATTTCGGGGTGTTTATTGAGCTGGAAGAGGGAATAGAAGGGTTAATTCACATAACAAAAATTCCGCCGGGTAAGAGATTGGAAATAGGCGATTCGGTAAATGTATATGTGGAAGAAATTGACCCGGAGACCAGAAAGTTGTCCTTAGGGTTGGTACTTACTGCCAAGCCGGTTGGATATAAGTAACTGCACTTGACATTCCTGTTCTTAAGTCCTATATTGTTGGTAAAATATGGCTTTGGCAGAATTTCAACCTTCAAGAGAAAAAGCTATACAAGAAGTAAATTCCTTCTTGAAAGAGCATTATAGCGTTGATTCTTTTCGAGACATTATGCCCGCAATCTTGCTCCAGTTTTCTTCACCAGAAGGAAACCCACACGCTTATCCGCTTGTTTCCGTCGAACCCAGAGGTCCTGAGTGGAATAATTATTGGTCTGGCAGAGTGCCGAAAGAAATCTCTCATGAGAGTTGTATTATCCAAAAAGGGGCTGAACTGCAGTGGAAAGTAAAAGTTCCCTCAGAAACATTTCAGATTAAAAAAATTTCTTTTTTAGAGAGATTTTTTAGGAATAAGCCTGCAAAAAGTTTAGGAGTCCCGGAGTTTGCCTATACTCGGTTAGGTCGTTTGACGGATATTTATACGGAAGAGAAAAAAGAACTTCATCTTATTGACTTTGCATATAAAGGGGGCACTGCTAGTTTTAATGATTTAGACAGATTTAAAGCTGCTAATTGGCTGTATGCTGCCTTTAAGGAAGGTAAAGTGACTTGTCCTGAGAAAAAGCCTAGCCCTTCCGGGTAAAAAGCGCTTCTTTTTTTCGAAAAATTTGACCCGATCAATTTTTTACGCTATAAATCTTTTTAGTGGTAAAAACTTCTTCTCACTATGTTTGTCAACAATGCGGTTATTCGCAGGTCGGATGGGCTGGTCCCGTACAGAACTTACTTCTCGCCTTTTTAGTTCTATTCGAAAACGGCTCGAAGAGCGTTTATACGGGACTGTACCAGCTTTAATAATTATATAGTTTATGGTTAAACAAACATCTGTCTATGTATGTCAGCAGTGTGGAAGCCAACAGGCGCGCTGGTTTGGTAAGTGTCCAGAGTGCGGCAGCTGGGGAAGTTTAGTAGAAACAGTCGTTTCGATTCAAGGTCAAAAATCGAAAACCAGAGATACAAAAGATGCTGCAAAACCTGTTTCTTTAACTTCCGTTCCTTCGAAAGCGACTTCAAGAATTTCAACAAATATATCAGAATTGGATAGAGTTCTTGGTGGAGGGCTAGTAGCCGGACAAGTAGTTTTAATTGCAGGGGAACCTGGGATTGGAAAGTCAACAATTTTACTTCAGCTTGCGGACAAACTTGGAAACTTCTTATATGTTTCAGGGGAGGAGTCGGTAAGTCAAATAAAAATAAGAGCAGATAGATTAGGTGTTAAAAATAAGGATGTTTCACTTCTCGAAGAAACGGATATCGATTCGGTAATTGATACAATAGCTACCTTTAAAGGTAGCTCCTTTAAAGGTAGCACATCTTTGAGCCTGGGCTTCAGGGTCGAAGACTTGCAAGGAATTTCCTTGAAAGGTGTAGTGGTTGATTCAATACAAACGATGGCAACCAGTGACCTTTCAGGCATGGCAGGGTCCGTTGGTCAAGTAAGAGAGTCTGCATACAGGCTTGTCAGAGTTGCTAAAAAGATGAATATCCCTGTTTTTATAGTAGGGCATGTAACTAAGCAAGGTTCGGTTGCTGGACCTTCGGTTCTGATGCATATAGTCGACACAGTTTTGTGGTTTGAAGGCGATAAAACATTGCCGGTGAGACTTCTTCGCGCAGTAAAAAATAGATTTGGACCGACAGATGAAGTCGGAATATTTTCAATGGAAGACAAAGGTCTTTTGCCTGTCGATACGCCTGAAAAAATGTTTCTGACAAAAGCCGGGAAGAGCGTTTCAGGAAGTGTAATTACGTCCGTATTGCAAGGTACCAGAGTAGTTTTAGTAGAGGTACAGGCTTTAGTTGTTCCTACAAAAATGGCTTTTCCAAAAAGGATCAGTCAGGGCTATGATGGCCGTCGGTATGAGCTAATGCTAGCGGTTTTGACTAGACGTTGCGGATTGCCTTTAAATGACTATGATTGCTTTTTAAATATCTCAGGCGGGATTTCAATTAAGAATGATCCTTCAGCCGATTTGGCAATTTGTCTTGCCACTGCATCATCTTTTTTTGATAAGCCATTTATATCCGGGACAATTGCTTTAGGAGAGATTGGGCTTTTGGGTGATATAAGAGAGGTTGTTGCACAGGAGAAGAGGGTAAAGGAGGCGAAAAGGTTAGGATTTAAGAATGTTATATCTTCTAAAGAAATAAAATACCTTCAGGAGGGGATTAAAAGGTATATAAAGCACACGGGATAAGCGGGACTGATGCGGGAAAGAACGGGATTAGTATCCTGTTTAATCCAGCTATAATCCTGTTGAATCCGGAGTACTTTGGCTTTAGCCACAAGTTATCCACATTTGTTTTCTACACCAAAATTTTAGCGAAGATTAGGTTCATTCCAAAAGCATACCTGACTATAGGAGAAACAAGATTCGGGTTGGGTAAAAATTATAGGTTTTGACAGAGTTGACAATTGATGGTAAACTACAAATCAAATTAAAACCCCCCTTATCCAGGTTTAAAGGAATCAGGAGGGTTTTAGACATCGCTATCGTTAGTTTTAGATACAGATAGAGATGTATTAATATTTTTTGTCTTGAGGACAGGATAGTTTACCAAGACAATCAGGAATAGCCTGACAAAAGAAATATATATTGTCAAGTGCTTTTTGAATGGTAGGTTTAAGACGTTAAAATCGCACGTAGTACTCTTGCTTTAGGGGACGGGTGGAGTAGAGGGGAACGTACAATTTGCTTCGCAAATTTACGTTCCAAGCAGGCTTGATACGTAAAAAATTCAGTTGTTGCGAATTCCGTTTTTTGGGGACGGGTGGAGTGTAGGGCAGGCGCTCTACCCGTTCCTGAAGGACGGAATTTTTGTACGTATCGCTCTACCCGTTCCTTAAGGTCGGAGCCGTGCGATTTTTTTCGTTCCGCTCTAACCCGCCCGCCTGCAACGCATAATGCATAGCATTTGCGGGCAGGTTCCTTGAGAATACAGATAGCGCGGTTTTTTCAGTCATGAGAAAAATAAATATAAAAATTTTGGTTTTAAGTTTATTTCTAATTGCCTATTTATTTACGGGATACGGCGCTTTGGCTCAACAAGGTATTCCAAACAATGCGTTTTTGGGTGAATATTTTAAAGATACGCAGTTAGGTAGCCTTGCTTTAACAAGGACCGATAACGTAATTGATTTCAACTGGGGAGAAGGTTCGCCTGATCCGTCAATCGGCGTCAATGGTTTTTCGGTTCGTTGGCAAGGAAACTTCAGTTTTAATGAGCACTGGTGGGAATTTAATACGTTATCGGACGACGGCGTCAGAGTTTTCGTTGACGATAAAATTGTAATAGATGATTGGAAAAGTCAGGAGGCTACTTCTTACAGTTCCAGAATCTTTTTAACTCAAGGTGTTCATCGGATAGAAGTTCTGTATTTTGAAGGCCAAGGGGGAGCAAAGGTTAAGGTTAATTGGAAAGAGTCGGACCCTCCGGTAACGCCGACTTTAGCCGCTAGTTCTCCAACACCCAGTCCAACCATAGTACCTCAAAGCTATTGTGTTAGTCTTATAGCAGATAAGAAAGTGGGGGTAGCACCTCTTACGGTAAAGTTTGTAGGCAAGGGATTTGATTCTCGGGGAGCTGTTTTAGAATACAACTTTGATTTTGGCGATACTTCGCCCGAGCAGAGTGCAAAAGTTGTCCAGAAGACAACCCAAGCCTCACACATTTATAAAAGTGCAGGAATATATACTGCTTCCTTACAAATAAAGGACAGCAAAGGCAAATTAAGTGATTTGAATCCCAATTGTCAAGTTTTCATCACTGTGAATTCAAAAGAGAACGAAGAAGTTTCAAATGCCTCTCCCTCTTCCGATTTTAAAGGGGAATTACCCAAAACCGGTACATTTTTTTTGGGAGTTTAGTGGTTTCATTTATGCTTTTTCTTTTCGGAACAATCGGATTTTATCTTTACAAAAATTTCAAAATAAATTAGTACACCCATAATGTTTTAGAGATCTGTTTGACATTAATATTGAAACATCTTATAATTCACGAGAAATATACGCAGTATAATGCGCCAGCATAATACGTAGTATAATTCGCTCAGAATTAAATTATAATTCGTGAGAATTAAAGACTAATGCGCAAGTATTATACAGAAAGATTTTAAGCAGTTTATAAATCTTTTTTTACCCGCCCGTAAAAACAACGTTATGAAATTTAAATTTCAGGAGTTTATTAAGGGAGTTTTTATCGGAGCAATACTTCTCGGCATATCTTTATTGGCGATCAATCTTTATGAGTACAGAATATTCGCACAAGGCGGATCTGATTGTAGCCAGTCGTCTGATTGTGAACTTCTTGATAATCCCGGAAACGATGGAAATAAAACAATAAACGTAACTATCGTAAAGGCTGTTATTAAAGCAGGTCAAAATGAAATTACATTTAATCCGGGTTCGGCAGACGACGGTTGTTATAAAGTAGAAATTTCAGGAAACACAATTACTTGGAATAAGAAAGGAGAAGGTTCTTCCTGTCAAGATATTTCTCATATTCAGTTGTGGAATCAAACTAGTGGGAATGAAGTAGCGCCTGTTTCTCCACCTTCATTTCCATCCTGCGAAAGTCAGACTCAAAATGGAGATTGGGTACATTATGACTTAGGTAATCACGGAATTCCCGGAATAGGAAACCGTGAAGGAAGCGATGATGTTTACTCTTTAACTTCAGGAAATTTCTTACAATGTTTTTGCCCGGTTGAAGGGGATAGTGGATTCCAAACAAATTGGTGGAATGTTCAAAGGGCAGGATTATCAGAAGATCAGAAAGCGCAGTTTATATCTGACGGCTGGATTTTCGAAAACGGAAGCGGATGGAATCTTTTTAATGAAAGCTATCTAGCTAAAACTACTGATTCCAATTGTGCCGCACCTACTTCTCCTACGCCTACCATAACATCGGTACCTACTGAAACGCCGCCTGAAACGCCGCAACCTACTGCAACCCCTTCACAGCAATCTGTTGGAGGCGGAGGAGGATCGGCCGGTGCGCCACCTGTATGTACTGCATTGGACTTAGGTCCCTATTCTCCTACGATTACTGAGATTAAAAGAATAAGTTCTGATACGATTCATGCCTGCTGGACGGCGTCAACCCCAAATGCCAATGATTATATAGTTTATTATGGTACGGACAAAGATAATTTAATTTGGAATACAAAAGTAAGCGATAGCCAGTGTGTAGATATTCACAATTTGCCTCAGGGTCATATTTTTCTGAAGGTTGCTGCAACAGATAATTGCGTCGTAGGAAATTACAGCAAGGTAGTTGAGCAGCAACCGCAAGTTTTAGGAAAGGGGACAGCTAGCGAACTTCCGGCAACCGGTGGATCGGTCTGGTTTGGCATCGCTCTAGTATCTTTCGGTTCTTTAGGATTGTACGTTTACAGGCGCTTCAGCTTAGTCTAAAAAAGTTACATGCGGCCCAAAGGAACAATTTACAACAGGAAGAAATCTTCTCGTCACGGAGTTACGTTTATTAGCCTACCGTTTATTGAGCGTACGGCATACCATCTGTTGCGGATGGTTGGTGCAGGTTTTATCGGATTTACAATCATTGGATTTTTCTTTGCTTACGGACCTATTTTCAGGGAGGAAATTTCGTATCAAACCGGTGTATACAATCAAAAAGTCACGGAATTGAGTATCGCGGAGGCCGAACGAATTGCATCGGTTCAAAAAGAAGCAGAATATTGGGGAGTAGAATCTTACTTTTCTGTTGTTGTTCCTAAGATTAGCGCCAAAGCTGATATTATTGCAAATGTTGATCCGGGAAATGAAAAAGAATATAGGGATGCCCTAAAGAAAGGCGTTGCCCATGCGAAAGGCACATATTTCCCGGGGCAAAATAAAAATATTTATCTCTTTTCTCATTCCACTGATTCTCCTTTGAATGTTGACCAGTACAACGCGGTATTTTATCTCTTAAGGAAATTAGAAAAAGGGGATTTAATAATCGTTTTTTTTGCTGACCAGAAATATGAATATGAAGTTACTGAAAAAATAGTTACAAAGGCATCCGATACGTCTTATTTGAACGCAGATGTTGATTCTGAAAGACTTGTTCTTCAGACTTGCGATCCACCTGGTACTACTTGGAAAAGACTACTCGTACTTGCCAAGCCAAAAGGAGCCTAAAATTTATATTAAATTAATAACCAGTTGACAAAGAGAGAGGTTTTTATCTAAAATATACGTACTTGCCTTAGAGATCGCACAGTATTTTAATTAAGGTATCTTTCCAGGTTTATAAATACATGTACTTCTTTTTGTTTGCTCGAATGTAAAAAAATGTTTGTTAGTTAGGTCCTTGTTTTAAGTAATTTTCCTTTTTTTGGATAAAATCATGGTTGTTGTACAAAAAACTTCAAATTCCAAGAGCGATCAAGCTCAGGAGATTGTTTCGACTCTGGAGTCTCCGAAAACTGCAGGGGTGCTGGAGGGAGCGGATATTAGTATCGAGAAGGTAGAACCCAAGGGATTAGTGGTTGACGAGAGGATCATTCCGGATTCAAATCTTCCGACGGATTATGTTGAAGGTGTTTTAGATATTGCAACGGAAGGGTCGGGGCTCTTAAGACCTAACTTTTCGCCTTCAGATCGCGACGTTTATATCTCTGCGTCTCAAATAAGAAGATTTAACTTACGCGTTGGAGATCTGGTTGGAGGTCAGGCAAGGCATCCGAAAGACAACGAGCGGTACTGGGGTCTTTTGAAAGTAGAAACGGTAAACGGCGACCCGGTAGATGAGACAAGCGAAAGATTGGACTATGATTCTCTTACAGCAATTTATCCCGATGCTCAGATTGTTTTGACGACCAATGAAGAAACATTAACTACTCGCGTTATTGATCTTATTGCGCCTATCGGATTCGGCCAGAGAGGGTTAATAGTTTCAGCTCCAAAAGCCGGAAAGACCTGGCTTTTGAAAGATATTATTGCCGGAATTGCCGCAAATTACCCGGAAGATAAAAAGACAAAAACAGCTAAAGCAGTTCATCTGATGGCTGTTCTGATCGGGGAGAGACCGGAGGAGGTAACAGATATTGTCAGACATATAAAAAATGTAACTAACGGTAAAGGCGAGGTAGCTTCATCTAATTTTGACGAGCCGCCAGAATCACAAACACGGGTGGGAGAGCTTGCCTTAGAGCGGGCAAAACGGTTGGTTGAAAAAGGATGGGATGTGGTTATCCTTCTTGATTCGATTACCAGAATGGCAAGAGCTTATAATTTAGCCCTTCCGACATCAGGGAGAACTTTGACCGGAGGTTTTGATCCTGTTGCATTATTTCCTGCTAAAAAGTTTTTTGGCGCTGCCAGAAAAATTGAAAAAGGAGGCTCGCTAACAATTATCGGTACTTGCCTTGTTGATACCGGTAGTAGGATGGATGATTTAATATATGAGGAATTCAAGGGAACGGGCAATATGGAACTACACCTTGCCCGCCGTTTGGCTGACAGGAGAATTTTTCCGTCAATTGATGTTACAAGATCCGGTACAAGACAGGAAGAACTGCTTTACGGAAAAGAAGTTCTTACTCAAATCCATACATTAAGGCGAATGCTTGACATGGTGAACGAAGATGAAAGAACCGAAACTCTTCTCGAAAGGCTAAAAAAGACAAAAGACAATAAAGAATTTCTCGATTCATTAAAAATTGGTTGAGAAAATCTTTCGTCTTCGACGTAAAGAATTCCTGGATAGCCTCAAGATAGCCTGATTCGAGTACAAATTATTTTCTTTCAGAAAATTTGACCCAACTTAGGTATTTATGATATCTTCATCTTTGTCGGTTACGTTTTAACTGCTTCATGAATGAAGAAGATAAAAAGATAGCCAGTCAGATAATCCAAGTTGCCAGTTGGATGAAAGATTCATTACTTGTTTTTTATAAGGAGTTTAGTCAATTTGCCAGAGAGCTTAGTCGGTATATTTTAAGTAACCTTCATTTGTCTTTTATAAAATTTGAAACCGGAAAGGGCCTGTTTGTAACATCTCTATATAGGCAAAGAGGCAGATATGCCAAAAGACTCATTCATTCTGCCATGGCAGGACTTGCCGGTTTGGGCGTTATTATAGCACCCGTTGTTGCTCAGGAGTTTCCTGGAAAGAGTGTCGATCCATGGAGTATTCCAGCATCATCAGCGGTACTTACGAATCCTACACAAAATACTGAAATTTCGACTGAGTTTTCAGATAAGGTCAGGGGGGAAATTGTTGAATACACAGTTCAAAGTGGAGATACCTTATCCTCAATTGCCGAAAAGTTCGGAATCTCGGTTGACACAATTAGATGGCAAAACAATCTTGAAAGCAAAGATGCAATCAAAGAGGGACAAGTTATTCAAATACTTCCAGTAACCGGTGTCTCTCACAAGGTTAAAAAAGGTGACACTGTATACTCGATTGCAAAAAAATATGATGTTGATCCTCAGTTAATTGTTAACTATCCATTTAATACTTTTACAAACGATGAGACGTTTGAGTTAGCGATAAGCCAGACTGTAATTGTACCTGAGGGAGTCATGCCGTCTCAGGTGTTGTGGTCGCCGGTTGCTCGCGTAAAACAAGTTACCCCAAATGCCGGTACTGTTGTCGCTTCGGGGGCGTTTGTCTGGCCAACAGCAGGTACAATTACACAGAGATTTGTGTGGTATCACCCGGGGCTTGATATTGCCAATAGAGCTGCTCCCGATATTCTTGCAGCAGATGCGGGCACGATTGTTCTTGCCGGATGGCTCGACGGATACGGTTACGGTAACCGCATACTTGTCGATCATGGAAACGGTTACAGAACTCTGTATGCACATCTTTCGAAAATATATGTAGTTCCCGGGCAAACTGTCCAAAGGGGAAATACGATCGGGAAAATGGGGTCAACAGGTCGGTCAACCGGAACCCACCTTCATTTTGAAGTTATCAAAGACGGTGTCCACATAAATCCTTTGAATGTGCTTCAGTAACAACGGACTTAGAATTTAAATTCGTAAATTATGAATTAAATAAGCTAGATTCTGATATAATTTCTCTTATTGGGCCCCGTTAGATACACGGGCTTATAAGCAAAGCTTGCAAGCCTGTAAGGACTTATAAGCAAAAGCTTGGCCGAAGTGGTCCTCGGTAAGCAAAAGCTTGGCCGAAGTGGTCCTCGGTAAGCAAAAGCTTGGCCGAAGTGGTCCTCGGTAAGCAAAAGCTTGCAAGCCCTTGTAAACTAGGGCTTATAGGTAAATGGTATACCGTACCCTTCGCATGGGTAAGTTGCCAGTTCGATTCTGGCTAAGTCCACAAATTATCTAACGGGGCGGAGATGTCGGTTCGATAGCGCCCCTCGCGACTTGAAAGTTCGGAGAACTGAAATCAAGCGAGGTAAGATATATGAATTTAGATTCTTATCCCGGCACGGTCCACAAGATTTTTTTAACGACAAAATCAAAGTTGATTAGGGTATAGGGGAAATGATTTTTGTTGATGAAAGCTGGAAGTAAAGAAGCACCAATTCAAAAACTACAATCAGAGAAATGATTACGATCAACGCGGTGTTTTTACTACTTTTCGGATTTTTGGACACCTGGGTAGTCAGGACAGATTCTAAATTTTTTGGAAGTTCTTGCATAGGTGCAGCTGTTTGAGGCTCGGCGTTTTTTACCTCACCTAATGATTGCGGCTTTTTCTCTTCACTTTTTTCAGGTTGACTTGGAATATATTCACTTAGGTTAGAATAAAAATTACCGGCTTCCGGTAAAGATGGATTCTCATCTACTGGTTGTTTCTCCGACGTAACCCTTTCGTATTTAGTATCAAACAATTGGTCTAACTCATTTTTTTTGAAATATCGATGTCCTCCCGGGGAACGATATGTTATAAGTTTTCCTTTCTCCACCCAGCGGCGTAGGGTGTCAATGGACACTCCTAGATATTCGGAAGATTTTCCGATGCTTAAAAAATCCGATTTTTGAAAAGAATCTGATTGCATTATTGGCCCCAGGGGTATTTTTAGGCTATTTGCCCAGATATGTCAAGTATTACTAGGTGATTAATCAATGCATCAGCGGTGAAGAAATGCTAACATTTTCTTAAATTTGTCATAAAATTACGACACAGGGCGTATCTTAAGAGCGTTTCTTTCGAGAATGCGATTTAACATCAATGTAAATTCAAAAAGAAAAATAAGCGGTAAAGTAAGAAGAACATCAGCAATGATTGAATCCGGAGGGAGAAAAAGGGCAAAGATAAAAGAAAACAAATAGACCCACAGCCGCCTTTTACTTAGTTCCCGATGCTTAATAATTCCGACTCGCATCAGTAAAAGCAGGATGATTGGAAATTGAAATCCAATTCCCATCAATGCGGAAGTCAGGAAGATTGTGGTCAAAAGACCGCTAATATCTAAGACGTTACCGATGCCCAAGGCAACTGACCTAGTCATGAAGATCTCGATTTGCCACTTCATGATAAGAGCTCCGAACGTAAATCCGATTAAAAAAAGAAAGAGAGAAAAAGGCAAAAATCTGACCAACATATTGTATTCTTTTTTCCTCAACGCCGGTTTTAAAAAAAACAATACTTGCATAACCAAAAAAGGCAGAACAACCACCAGTCCGGTAACGACACCGCAGGAAATTGCGAGGTTGATAAACTGAAAGGGTGAGGTAAAGACGATGTTGATTCCTTTAAGAGAAAGAGCATCAATCAAGAATTTGATTATTTTCTCATTGAAGGCGAAACCGGCAATCATTGCAACTAAGAAAACGCAAAGTGTTGTGATCAATCTTTTTCTGGCTTCTTTGAGGAAGGGGGAATATTTGTCTATTAATGCAGCTAATTCAGGAGACTTAAAACTTTTAATATATTCCACAATGATAATATTCTACCATTTTTGAAAAAAAAATAGTCAAGCTTTGTATACCAAATTTAGGCTGTTTTTTCTTCTTTGTCGGGGTCTTTTGAAGCTTTTTTAAATTCCTTAACTGCGTCTGCCAAACCCTTGAAAAATTCCGGTATTTTCTTGCCCCCGAAGAGCAAAAGGATTACAGCAGCGATGATTAAAAGTTCTGTAGTTCCAATTGAACGAAACATATTTTATTGCATGCTCATTGCTTGGCAACAAGCTCTGCTTATTTTGACACCCCCTCTTTTTTATTGGATCCGTCGTCTTCAATAGCATCAGTAAAACTTTTTTTGATTTTTTTGATTTCTTTGAGGCTTTCTCCTGCAGTTTTTCCGAGTGAGACGAATGCCTTAGCACCAAAGACTACAACCAAAATTGAAACAAGTATAATCAACTCTGTCGAACTGATATTCTTTATAAAGTCTGGCATCTAATTTAATTCCACTATATTACTGGGGTTTGTAAAAAACAAGGGGTAAAAAGTATAAGTTATGTCTTGCTCATACCAGCTTCGAACCAAAATGAGCCGTTGTAATATTCGAAGCTGTTTGTTTGTGAGTTAAAGCCGAAAGCTCCTCTTTTGGGTTTCATAGGTCTGTCTTTGGTTTCCCAAGAGCTGATTGTGGGTAAGCCAAGAGCTAAAGAGAAGCCCTGACCTAAATCCATTATTATTGAAGTTGCGTTGTCCTTAACCACAATGTTTAAAAATTATATAGTAACTTTCTGGGTATCGAGATAAGATTTTTTAAAATGCATTATAATCTTCATTTTGCGAAAACCCGATTGTAATAATCATATTTTAAGTTTTCGCGGTTGTCCCAATTGCCAGAAAAGTTTTCATCACCTTTGGCATAGCGGTATGTACCTGCATTTAAATCTTCTTTCATAATAAACCAGCTGTCGTTTTCATCCATAAAACCATAAAAAGACTCGGCACCATAATCGACCTCGGAAATTTTGTAATTATCGGTGGGATGCTGTATGGCAGGGCTTATGATGTTACCGGTAGTATCTTTAATGGATGTAACTCCGGTTTCTTCTGGTCTTCCGAAAAAAGTACCAAATTTTCTTGTAAAAAGAGATGAAATGAAAAATGTTAGTCCGGTGACTCCTATCAGTTTAAGAAATACTCTCTTGTCAATATCTGATATTTCTACATCTCGAGTATTTTGAGATTCTGATGGAGTATTAGCTATTGTGATATTATTTGGTGTAGATTGAACAGCCAGATTTTCTGAATGAGTTTTACGCGGAAAAAGTTTGAAGGCAGCATAAGTCAAAGGCAAGTAAAGAAGTATGGCAACAGCGAGATGAATATAATTACTGCTGGTTAAAAATATTGCAGCATCAGCCAAACTTGCGCTGACGAAACCGGTATAAAGTGCAATTCTTTTCATCGTTAATCCTCAATATTTCCTGTTATCAATTCCGAATATTTTTCTGATACAAACGCATTTTTACTATTATCTAACTTTATTTCATACCATTCGGGGTATATGGAAATTACTTCAAAAACTTCTCCGTCTTTTGCGGTGCTAACTATTTCGGATTCATTTGTAGGTAATTTTCGCAATTCTATACTTTCGTTTCCATCGCTTATTTTTATTACTACAGATTCAACCCCTTTTTTTTCTTGGTTTCCGGTTATATTAGCGTCTTGATTAGAGGAAAATTCCTGAGTAGGAGTTTGTAGTTTTACGTCTTTAGCCCCGGAAACTTGAGACTGCGCGGTAGGAGGAGAAGAGTTGAAACTCTTAGATTTTATAGTAGATTTTTCTATGTTATATAAGCTAGATGAAGTAAAGAAAAATAAAATTGCAGCGGACAATATTATTTCCAGAATTCTTGGCTTAGGTTTAATAATGGCTGTTTGAGTATTGTTAACTATACTTGGTCTATTTTCTTCCAGAATAAGCTTTTGATTTTCTTTTAAGTCAGTGGATAGAATTTCTCTCGAATTGATCCACTCTGTTACCCTTTGATCTAGATATTCAGGATATGATGAATAATAATGATTAGCTACATTATCCTTTTTGCTAAAGTTAGAATGTAAATCTTGTATTAATAGAGTAAGTTCTTGTTGTCCGTTAACTTTTTTTAGATTGTAAGGATCATGAAATAAGCTTCCTGTATGATTATGCTTTCTATTGAAATATAATGCATATCTTGTTGATATTGCTCTGATGAACTTTTCAGTAGATCCAGGAACAATTTCGTTAAGTAGCAAATCAAATCTATTCGGTTCTAATTTATATGCTAAAAGCTCAATTTGGTTAAAGAAGTTGTAAGTTTGATAAGGGAGTCCTTTATAAGTTTTTCCTCTGATAGTGAACGTTTTTTTACGGTCGTCAATTTTATCTTTATCGTAAAAATAACCTTTTAGGAAATTTACAAAGGCCTCATAGTCTTGCTTATCAGTAAATATTGCTTGATGTTTATTCTCACGGTAAGCATGGATATAAACCTTTTGATTTACAGAATTTTGATCGTTTTGGGCAGCCATAGTATATAGCTTTTAGTCTAAGTAGATTAAAAGTAGATTGCAAGGGTGTTTTTGTATAATAGCTTTTTTCTACTTTTTATAAATATTTTGCATATTTATATATGATATGCCTATTTATAATTAGCTATTCTTTAAACTTTAGTTAGATAGGGTAGATTAAAAGTAGATCATAAGCTATTTAACTAATAATATTGAAAAATATTTAAGATGAATTTTTAGGCTTTACAATTTAAGTTGATCTTAAAATTATATTAAGTAAATATAATCATAACTATACATATATACAATAATTAGCCTGAAGATTATCAGATAATATATGCAATTATCTTTTTAAAAAATATTTATATAAGATTCTGCTATATTTTTTTCATTGGTAAAGTTAACCAGTTAATTCCATTCCAGACTTCAAGGTTTTCTGTTTGTAAATTAAAGCCTACAGTTCCAGGTTTAATATTTTTAGGACGTCCGGAAGTGTTCCATGAGGGAATTGTTTTTCGATTATCATGTAAATTCGTTTCCCGACTGGCAACATTATTAAAAATGACTGAAGGGTCACGATAAATAATAGGTGTAGGTGGAGCTGAAGGAGATATCGAGGCAGATACGCTACGGCTTGGCGATTTGGAAGGACTGATACTTGGACTAAATGAAACAGTAGGACCTACTGAAGGAGAAGGGGAAACTGAAGGTGTAGGAGAAGCGGAAGCGGAGACAGAGGGAGAAACACTGGTAACTAAAGAAGGAGAAGCAGAAGGAGAGATTGATTCCGATAATGAGGGAGTAGGCGATACAGACGGGGATATGGATGCTGAAGGTGAGAGAGTAGGGCTAATAGATGGAGAAATGCTCGCACTAGGTGATTCAGAGGGTGATACAGACACTGAAATTGATGCAGATCCGCTTAGACTCAAAGACGGTGATATAGAGGCAGATGGTGACACTGAAGGAGAAATGGAAGGAGAAATACTGGGAGAAATTGTAGGGCTTATTGATGGCGATACGGACGGTGAAACGGAAGGACTGACTGAAGGTGATTCTGATGGACTGACAGATGGTGACACCGACGCGCTTGGTGATACAGACGGACTTACACTTGGACTTACAGATGGAGAAACAGAGGGACTTATAGATGGTGAAATTGATGGGCTAACTGACGGTGACACCGAAGCACTTCCGCCAGGTGGCGTTGACGGTGAGACCGATGCTGATGGGGAAATGCTTGGCGATACGGACGGACTCACGGATGGACTTACCGATGCTGAGGGGCTTATGGACGGAGAAACTGATGGGGACACTGAAGGTGATTCTGATGGACTCACACTAGGGGAAACAGAAGCAGAAGGACTTATACTTGGGCTCACGCTGGGACTTACAGATGGACTGACGGATGGTGAAACAGACGGTGACACAGAGGGGCTGACAGATGGCGATACGGATGGAGAGACAGATGGACTTTCTGATGGAGAGACAGAAGGTGATACAGATGGACTGACAGATGCAGAAGGTGATACGGACGGAGACATAGACGGCGAAACGCTCGGACTTATCGAAGGCGAGATGCTAGGGGAAACGCTTGCTGATGGGCTAACAGACGGACTTACACTCGGACTTACCGAGGGAGATATTGACGGGCTGACCGATGGTGAAATAGAAGCGCTTGGAGATACGGACGGCGAAACGCTTGGTGAAACGGATGGACTTACAGATTCTGAGGGACTAATAGATGCGGAAACGGACGGACTAACTGATGGTGACACAGATGGTGATACGGATATGCTAACTGATGCACTTGGTGACACGGATGCCGAAACTGAAGGTGATACAGAAGGACTGACAGATGCACTTGGTGATACCGACGGCGAAACGCTCGGTGACTCACTGGGAGAAACGGAAGGAGAAACACTGGGGGAAACAGAAGCGGAAGGGCTTATGGAAGGAGAAACTGACGGGGATACCGATGCA
>Ga0214473_10000898_pt1 | contig 40723 bp, 30 predicted proteins | sample RVTome_7_FD_203509 | JGI IMG/M metagenome (GOLD analysis project Ga0214473, IMG submission 203509) | Soil microbial communities from uranium-contaminated site in the Upper Colorado River Basin, Wyoming, United States - RVT98D197 | ecosystem: Environmental > Terrestrial > Soil > Contaminated >...
CGCGGCCCGGCGGCCGTTACGCCAACAACCCTCTGCCGCCTTGCCTCCGACCCGCCGAATCAACGCTTTTTACACAGCCTCGGCCGGCAGCGGACTGCGGTCAGACTGGGACACTACCGTCCGGCGCGTTTTCTTTGCGGCACACAATAGCGCCCGTATACTCCGGCGAATGCGCCGCCCGGTCCAGGTTTCCTTCGAGTTTTTCCCGCCCAAAGATGTGGCCATGGAACAGACCTTATGGGCCTCGATCGAGCGCCTCGCGCCCCTGCGACCGCGCTTTGTGTCAGTCACGTATGGCGCCGAGGGCTCGACGCGCGACCGGACCCACAAGGTCATCTCCCGCATTTCGCGCGAGACCAGCCTGACCGGTGCCCCGCACCTGACCTGCATCGGCGCGAGCCGCGGCGAGCTCCAGGCCATCGCGCGCCGTTACTGGGACGAAGGCGTGCGGCACATCGTCGCGCTGCGTGGCGATCCCCCGGCGGGAACGGCGCGCTATGTTCCATATCCCGGGGGTTTCGCCTACGCCTCCGACCTCGTGAGCGGCCTCAAGGAGGTCGCCGACTTCGAGATTTCGGTGGCGGCCTATCCGGAAACCCACCCTGAGGCCTTGAGTCCACGGCAGGACCTCGACAACCTCAAGCGCAAGCTGGCGGCGGGCGCGACGCGTGCCATCACGCAGTTCTTCTTCGATACTGGTCGCTACCTGCGATTCCGCGATCGCTGCACGGCCACCGGAATCGATGCGGTCATCGTGCCGGGCATACTCCCGATCACTCGCTTTCCGCAGATGCTGCGCTTTGCGGAGCGCTGCGGTGCCAGCGTGCCGACGTGGCTGGTCGAGCGCTTCGACGGCCTGGATGACGACCCGGAGACCCGCAAGATGATCGCCGCGGCGGTCGCGATCGAGCAGGTCGAGCGGCTGCGGCGCGAGGGCATCGACGAGTTCCACTTCTATACGCTCAATCGTGCGGAATTGACCTACGCGATCTGTCACGCGCTGGGCCTGAGGCCCCGATGAACGAGCTGCGCCAGGCGCTGAAGCAGCGCATCCTCGTGCTGGACGGCGCGATGGGCACGATGATCCAGCGCGCGCGGCTGTCGGACGCCGAATACCGGGGCGAGCGCTTTGCGCGATGGCCACGCGACCTGAAAGGTGCGAACGACCTGCTGTCGCTGACCCGGCCGGAGCTGATCGAGGCGATCCATCGCGAGTACCTCGATGCGGGCGCCGACATCATCGAGACCAACACCTTCAATGCCAGCGCGCCGTCGCTGGCCGACTACGGGTTGCAGGAGTTCGTCGCCGAGATCAACCTGGAATCCGCGCGCATCGCCAGGCGGGTCGCGGACGAGATCACGGCCAGGACCGGTCATCGCCGCTTCGTCGCCGGCGCGCTGGGACCGACGAGCCGCACGGCCTCGCTGTCGCCGGACGTCAACGATCCCGGGTACCGCAACGTCAGCTTCGAGGAACTGCGCGCAACCTATGCGACCGCTGCGCGCGCGCTCATTGAGGGCGGCGCGGACCTGCTGATCGTCGAGACGATCTTCGACACGCTGAATGCGAAAGCGGCGCTGTACGGAATCACCGGGCTGTTCGAGGAGCTTGGCCGCGAGTGGCCGGTCATCGTTTCAGGCACGATCACCGACGCGTCCGGCCGGACCCTGTCCGGACAGACCGTCGAGGCGTTCTGGAACTCGGTGCGTCACGTGCGGCCACTTGCGATCGGGCTGAATTGCGCGCTCGGCGCAAAGCAGCTGCGCCCACACGTCGAGGAACTGTCGCGCCTCGCGGACTGCTTCGTCAGCGCGCACCCGAACGCCGGGCTGCCGAATGCCTTCGGTGAGTACGACGAGCAGGCCTGCGAGACTGCGGCGCAGCTGCGCGAATGGGCCGAGAGCGGGCTGGTCAACATCGTCGGCGGTTGCTGCGGCACGACGCCGGAACACATCGCACACATCGCGCGTGCCGTTGCCGGGCTGCGGCCCCGCGTGCCGCCCGTCGTGCCGGCACGCTGCCGGCTGGCGGGGCTCGAGCCGCTCAACATCGAGCCGGAAATGCTGTTCGTCAACATCGGCGAGCGCACCAACGTCACGGGCTCGGCGCGGTTTCGCAAGCTCATCGAGGCCGGCGACTATGCCGCGGCGCTCGCGATCGCGCGCGACCAGGTGGCTGCCGGCGCGCAGCTGATCGACATCAACATGGACGAGGGCATGCTCGACTCGCAGGCGGCGATGGTGCGCTTCCTGAATCTCGCGGCATCGGAGCCCGACATCGCGCGGGTCCCGTTCATGATCGACTCCTCCAAGTGGCCGGTCATCGAGGCGGGCCTGCGCTGCCTGCAGGGTAAGGGTGTCGTCAATTCCATTTCGATGAAGGAAGGCGAGGGGCCGTTTCTCGAGCAGGCCCGCAAGGTCCGCCGCTATGGTGCCGCGGTCGTGGTGATGGCCTTCGACGAGCAGGGGCAGGCGGACACGATCGAGCGCAAGGTCGCGATCTGCGAACGCGCATTCGGGCTGCTGACCCGCGAGGCCGGTTTTCCGCCCGAGGACATCATCTTCGATCCGAATATCTTCGCGGTCGGGACCGGCATCGAGGAACATGCCGGCTACGGCGTCGCTTTCATCGAGGCCGTCCGGCAGATCAAGGCGCGCCTGCCTGGCGTGCTGACGAGCGGCGGCGTCAGCAACATTTCATTCTCGTTCCGCGGCAACGACACCATGCGCGAGGCGATGCACGCCGTGTTCCTGTATCACGCCGTGCGGGCCGGGCTCGACATGGGCATCGTCAACGCGGGCCAGCTCGGGATCTACGAGGAGGTCCCGCCGGAGCTGCGCGACCGTGTCGAGGACGTGATCCTGAACCGGCGCGCCGATGCGACCGAGCGGCTGCTGGAGATCGCCGGGCGCTACCGCGGCGACGGCGGTGCGCGGCGGATCGAGGACCTCGCCTGGCGCGATTGGCCGGTCAACAAGCGGCTTGAGCACGCGCTGGTGATGGGCATCGACCAGTACATCATCGACGACGTCGAGGAGGCACGACTGCAAGCCGCGCGTCCGCTCGACGTCATCGAGGGGCCGTTGATGGACGGCATGAACGTCGTCGGCGACCTGTTCGGGGCCGGCAAGATGTTCCTGCCGCAAGTGGTCAAGTCCGCGCGCGTGATGAAGCGCGCGGTCGCCCACCTCGTGCCCTTCATCGAGCACGCACAGGGCGGCGCGCGGACGAGCAACGGCAAGATCGTCATGGCGACGGTCAAGGGCGACGTGCACGACATCGGCAAGAACATCGTCGGCGTCGTGCTCCAATGCAACAACTTCGAGGTAATCAATCTCGGTGTCATGGTACCGGCGGCACGCATACTCGAGACGGCGCGCACCGAAGCGGCCGACATGATCGGCCTCTCGGGGCTGATCACGCCGTCGCTCGACGAGATGGTGCACGTCGCGCACGAGATGCAGCGCCAGGGCTTCACGATCCCGCTGCTGATCGGTGGCGCGACGACCTCGCCTGTGCACACCTCGGTCCGGATCGAGCCCGAGTACCGGCACGGCGTCATCTACGTCAAGGACGCCTCACGCGCGGTGGGCGTCTGCCAGACGCTGGTGACACCGGAAACGCGCGACGCGTTCTTCACACGGGTGCGGGCCGAGCACGCCACCCGCCGTGACCAGCACGCCAGCCGCAAGCGGCGTCCCGAGGGACTTGCGCTCGCGGATGCGCGCGCAAGGCGGCCCGCGCTTGACTGGACGGCGTACCGGCCACCGGAGCCGGCATTCCTGGGCACGCGCGCAATCGGGCCGGTGCCGCTGCAGGACCTGGTGCCGTACATCGACTGGATGCCGTTCTTCAACGCCTGGGAGTTCCCGGGTAAATTCCCGACCATCCTGCAGGACCCGGTGCGCGGCGCGGCCGCGAGCGCATTGTGGGAGGATGCGCGCCGGATGCTCGACACGCTGGTCCGCGAACGCTGGCTGACGGCGCGCGCAGTGCTCGGCTTCTTCCCGGCCGCGGGGAACGGCGATGACATCGAGGTCTTCGCCGATGCAGCGCGAACCCGCGCGGTCGCAACGCTCCACCACCTGCGCCAGCAAAAGATCAAGCCGGCCGGGCAGCCGCAGCTGTGTCTTGCCGACTACGTCGCGCCGCGCGATTCGGGAGTCGCCGACTTCATCGGAGCCTTCGCGGTGACCGCGGGCATCGGCATCGAGGAACACGTCGCACGCTTCGAGGCGGCACACGACGACTACTCGGCGATCCTGCTGAAGGCGCTGGCCGACCGCTTCGCCGAAGCCCTGGCCGAATATTTGCACCAACGCGTGCGCCGCGAATTCTGGGGCTTTGCACCTGACGAGCAGTTGTCGAATGAGCAGCTGATACGCGAGGAATACCGTGGCATCCGCCCGGCGCCGGGCTATCCCGCCTGTCCGGAACACAGCGAAAAGGCAACCCTGTGGCGGTTGCTGGACGCCGAAGCCGCGACCGGCATCCGGTTGACCGAATCCTTTGCGATGTACCCCGCGGCGTCCGTGAGTGGCTGGTACTTCGCGCATCCGCAGGCGCGTTACTTCGCGGTCGGAACCATCGGCGCCGACCAGCTCGAGGACTACGCCCGGCGCAAGGGCATGACGCTCCCCGAGGCGCGGCGCTGGCTGGCGCCGATCCTCGGACGGGATGCGGACGCGGATGCAGCCTGACGGGCAACGGAACGATGCGGCGGCATCTGCATCGCACGTCAACCCCGGTTCGCGTTGATCCATTGGTCGAGCAGCGATTCGCTGCCTGGTGGCAAGTGCAATCCGAGCTTGCTCCGCCGCCAGAGCACGTCCTCGGCAGTCTGCGCCCATTCCGCGTCACGCAGATATTCAAGCTCGCGCTCGCGCAGGCCGGGCAGGATCTCCCGGCCGAGTGAGTCGATGCTGCCTGCCCCCGCCAGGATCCGCTCGACACGGCGCCCGTAGGCGCACGTCATCCGGCGCAGCATCCGCGGATCCACCCACGGCCGCTCGGCGACAAGCTGCGCCAAGTATTCATCGAAGTCGCCGCCGGGCAGGTCGCCGCCGGGCAGCGGAACGCCGGCGGTCCAGCCCGGTGCACGCTTGCCGAGCAAGGCAGCGATCCGGTCGACCACTTCCTCCGCGAGGCGACGATAGGTGGTGATCTTGCCGCCGATGACGGAAAGCAACGGTGGATCGCGCCGGTCGAGTTCGAGTTCATAGTCCCGGGTCACTCCCGCCGGATCCACGATCACATCCTTTTGCAGCGGCCGGAGGCCCGCAAAGGTCCAGACGACGTCGGTCCGGCGCACCGGGCAGCGGAAATAGCGGCTGGCTGCCGTGCACAAATACGTGATTTCGGCTTCGCTGGCGGTGACCGCGACGGGCGCATCCGGGAATTCGACATCGGTCGTGCCGATCAGTGTGAAGCGCTGCTCAAACGGGATCGCGAAGATGATACGGCGATCCGGCGTCTGGAAGATGTAGGCGAATCGATGGTCAAACAGCGTGGGTACGACGATGTGGCTGCCCTTGATCAGGCGCAAGTCCCTGGCACCGCGAATCCCCGCGACCTCGCTGCGAAAAATGCCGGCCCACGGACCGGTTGCGTTGACAACCGCGCGTGCCTGGACTCGTTCCTGCATGCCATCGGTCCGCCGCAGCGTGGCGACCCAGGTATCGCCGTGCGGTTCAAGCGAAAGGCAGGCCGTGCGGGTCCGTACCCGTGCGCCGGCCTCATGCGCACCGACGGCGTTCAACACGACCAGGCGCGCGTCGTCGACCCAACCATCCGCGTAGACGAAGCCGCGTTGGAACCGCGACTGGAGGGGAAGGCCGGCCGGGTGCTGCCGCAGGTCCACCGACCGCGATCTCGTAAGCCTCCGGCGCGGTGCCAGGTGATCGTAGAGCAACAGGCCGAGGCGGATCATCCACGCCGGCCGCAAATGGGAATCGTGCGGCAGCACGAACTCCAGTGGCCACATAATGTGGGGCGCCGCAGCCAGCAGGGTCTCCCGCTCCGCCAGCGCTTTGCGGACTAGAGAGAACTCGAAGTGCTCGAGATAGCGTAGCCCCCCGTGAATCAGCTTGGTGCTCGCCGAGGAAGTGTGGCCAGCGAGATCGTCCCGTTCGCACAACAGGACCGACAGGCCGCGCCCGGCGGCGTCGCGCGCGATGCCGGCGCCGTTGATTCCGCCGCCGACCACCAGCAGGTCGCAGGGAGTACCGGTAGGCGGCGCCACTAGCGCTGCAATCCACCGAGACGGTCGTCGCGTCGCAGCTGCTGCATCTGGCCAAGGATCCACTGCTGGCGTTGTTGCAGGTAGGGCGAAGGGCGGTCAACGCGGAAGCGCTTCGGGCTCGGCAGCACGGCGGCGAGCAGCGCCGCCTCGTAGCGGTTCAGTCGCGCCGCGGGCTTGTGAAAGAAATGCCGGCTCGCGGCCTCGACGCCCCAGACCCCGCGGCCGAACTCGGCGCTGTTCAGGTACACCTCGAGTATCCGCTGCTTGGGCCACAGCAATTCAATCCACATCGTGAACCAGGCCTCGAGGCCCTTGCGCAACCAGTTCTGGCCCGGCCACAGGAACAGGTTTTTCGCGACCTGCTGGCTGAGCGTGCTGGCGCCGCGCAGCCGGCGGCCGCGCTTCGCATCGGTCCAGGCCTTGTCGATGGCCTCGAAGTCGAAGCCCTTGTGTTCCAGGAATCGCTGGTCCTCGGCGGCGATCACGGCGACCGCCGCGTGCCGCGAGATTTCGGGCCACGCGACCCAGTCGTGCGGCAGCCATGATCCGGGACGCTTTTCGCCGAGTGCGGCGATGCGGTCCTGGACCATGAACGAGGTGAACGGCACCGGCAGCCAGCGGAACATCGCGACGAGCAGGACGCTGCCGACGGTCAGCGACAACAAGCTGACCGCAAGCGTGCGTGCGCCGCGCGCCAGCCAGGATCGCTGTTGCATCGGTTGCCCGGACGCTCAGGCAGCCTGGACGCGCCGCGCCGACGTGACAACGACGGCCTCGAGCGGCACGTCGTCATGCCCGCCGTGGCGCCCCGTCTTCACTGCCGCGATCCGGTCGATGACGTCCATGCCTTCGACCACGCGCCCGAACACCGCGTAGCCAAAGTTGCCCGGCCGGTGGTCAAGGAAGGCGTTGTCCACCAGGTTGACGAAAAACTGCGCGGCGGCACTGTGGATGTCGTTGGTGCGGGCCATTGCGAGCGTCCCGCGCAAATTGCGCAGCCCGTTGCCGGCCTCGTTCGTAATCGGCTTGCGCGCCGGTTTTTGCTTCATGTCGGCACCGAAGCCGCCGCCCTGGATCATGAATCCGGGAATTACGCGATGGAAAACGGTGCCGTCGAAAAACGCGTCGTCGACATAGCGCAGGAAATTCTCGCTGGAAACCGGTGCCGACCCGGCGTCGAGCTCGACCCCGAAGTTCCCAAGCGTGGTCTCGAACCTGATCATGAGTGTGCTCCATGGCGCCAACCGCAATTCTAATGCCGATCAGTCTGCGCCGCCTCGGGTCGCACGCTCGAGCCCGGCAAGGTCGCGCTGCGTCGTGACGTCCGCAAGGCCGCAGCCGGTCATCAGCGCCCGCACCGCCGCTCCCTGGGTCGCTCCATGTTCGACAATGAGCGCGCCGCGTGGGTGCAGATGCGAAGCCGCTCCCGTGCAGACGGCCGTCAGCGCGTCGAGTCCCTGCGGGCCGGCGGCGAGCGAGGATTGCGGCTCATGGGCAAGCGCCGCCAGATGCGGGTCGGCGTCGGCGAGATAGGGCGGATTGGCCACGATCACATGGAAGCGCCGCGCGCCAAGCGGTTGGTACCAGCGGCCGCGCAGGAATCGCACATTGCCGATCCCGAGGCGGGTTGCATTGCCCGAGGCGACCTTGAGCGCCGCCTCGCTCTGGTCCAACGCCGTCACCGCTGCATCGGGCCGCTCGCTTGCGATCGCGAGCGCGATCGCTCCGCTGCCCGTGCCGAGGTCGAGCACTTCCGGACTTGCGATGGCGCGCAATTCCTCGAGCGCGATCTCGACCAGCAACTCGGTCTCCGGCCGCGGTACCAGCACGGCGGGCGTCACCTCGAGTTCGAGCGTCCAGAATTCACGCCGCCCGGTCAGGTAGGCGATGGGCTCGCCAGCGGCGCGTCGCTGCGCCAGTGTGGCCAACAGTTCTGCCTGCGCGCCGCTGAGTTCCCGCTCCGGGTGCGCGGCGAGCGCAGTGCGGCTGCAGCCGAGCACGTGCGCGAGCAGCAGTTCCGAGTCGAGGCTGGCAGAGGGCGAGGCGGCGAGGATGCGCCGCAGCCCGACCAGCACGTCGCCGGCGCGGGTCATTCGATGCCGGCCAGTTCCTCGGCCCGGTGTTCGCGCAACAGTGCGTCAATCACGTCGTCGAGGTCGCCGCCGATGATGTCATTCAGACGGAAAAGTGACAGGTCGATCCGGTGATCGGTCAGGCGTCCCTGCGGAAAATTGTAGGTGCGGATCCGCTCCGAGCGGTCGCCGGTGCCGACCTGCAGGCGCCTGGTGCGGGCCTTCTCCGCGCTTGCACGCTCGCGTTCCGCGGCCAGCAGCCGCGCGCGCAGCAGCGCCATGGCGCGCGAGCGGTTCTTGTGCTGCGAGCGTTCGTCCTGGCACTCGACGACGATGCCGGTCGGCAGGTGCGTGACACGCACCGCCGAGTCGGTCTTGTTGACGTGCTGGCCGCCGGCACCCGAAGAGCGATAGGTGTCGATACGCAGTTCGGCGGGATTGATCTCGACGCTCTCGACCTCGTCGATCTCCGGCAATATCGCGACGGTGCAGGTCGACGTGTGGATCCGGCCCTGCGACTCGGTTGCGGGCACGCGCTGCACGCGGTGCGTTCCCGACTCGAACTTCAGGCGTCCGTAGACCCCGCGGCCCCCGATGCGGCTGATGACCTCGCGATAGCCGCCATGCTCACCGCGGCTTTCCGACAGCAGCCCGACCGACCAGCCGCGGCGCTCGGCATAGCGCGAGTACATGCGAAACAGGTCGCCGGCAAAGATCGCCGCCTCGTCCCCGCCGGCCGCGGCGCGGATTTCCAGGAAAATGTCGTGGTCGTCGAGCGGATCCGGCGGCACCAGCAGCCGCTGCAAGGCCGCTTCATCGGCGGCCGTCGAAGCCTCGAGGTCGGCGACTTCCTGCAGCGCAAGACCGCGAACCCCGGCGTCCGGGTCGGAAGCCATTGCGCGCGCGGCCGCCAACTCCCGCTCGTGTTCGCGGTAATGCCCGAACGTCCGGACCATCGCTTCGAGACGCGCGAACTCGACCGACAGGTCGCGGAACCTTTCCGGCCGGGCAATGACGGCGGGATCAGACAGCATGCGCTCGATCTCGGCGTGGTGGTCGGCGGCGCGTTCGAGCCGGCGACGGATCGTGTCCTTCACGACTCATCCCGCCCGGGCCGGAACAGCCTGGCCGCCGCCGCGGCAAGGTCGGCATCGCCGCTCTCGGCGGCCTCGCGCAACGCGAGCGACGGTCCGTGCAGGAGTCGGTTGGTCAGCGTGCCGGCCAGGAAGTCGAGCACTTCCTCCGGCGGCCGCCCCGCTGCCAGCATGCGTCGCGCCTGCTCGAGGGTCTGCTCGCGTGCAGCCTCGGCCTGGCCGCGCAGTTCACGGATCATCGGAACCGCCTCGCGCGCCTTCAGGCCGGACATGTACCGGAGGACTTCATCCGCGATCATCCGGCGCGCGATCTCCGCTTCCTCCTGGCGCGCCCTGACATTTTCCTCGACGACTCCGCGCAGGTCGTCGATTGTGAACAGGTACACGTCCTCGAGCTTTCCGACGCGCGGGTCGATGTCGCGCGGCACGGCGAGGTCGAGCATGAATACCGGGCGGTGACGGCGCTGCAGGACGGCCGCGCGGGTCGCCTCGAGTCCGATGACATGCCCGGGGCTCGCCGTGGAACTGACGACGATGTCGGCCTGTGCCAGGTGGGCGTCCAGTGCATCGAGGGAGATCGCCGAGGCCTTGAAGCTTCCGGCCAGGCGTTCGGCGCGGTTGAGGCTGCGATTGGCAATGATCATCCGCCCCAGCTTCTGGGCATGCAGGTGGCGGGCGCAGAGCTCGATCATGTCACCCGCGCCGACCAGCAGCGCAGTGTGCTGCTCGAAGCCCGAGAAAATACGGCGCGCGAGCTGGATGCCGGCCGAGGCGACCGACACGGCGCTCGCGCCGATCGCGGTCTCGGTGCGTACCCGCTTGGCCACCGAGAAGGTCGACTGGAACAGCCGGTTCAGCAGCGACCCGGTCGTGCCGCCCTGATGGGCCGCCCGGTAGGCATCCTTGAGCTGGCCGAGGATCTGCGGCTCGCCCAGGATCAGGGAATCGAGTCCCGATGCGACGGAAAACAGGTGGCGCACGGCTTCCGCGCCCTGAAGCCGGTAAAGACATTCCTTCAGCGCCGGATTCCCACCGGACCACGACGCCAGCCACTCGGTCAGCCCCGCAGTGCCGTCTTCGGTCACGCAATAGAGCTCGGTGCGGTTGCAGGTCGAGACGATCAGCGCTTCATCGATGCCGGACAGCGCGCTCAGCGCGCTCAATGCCTGTGGCAGGCGTTGTGCGTCGAAGACAATGCGCTCGCGCACCTCGATGGGCGCGGTTCGATGATTCAGTCCGAGGACGAGGAGTGACATGGTGGCCGTCAGCGGAAACCCGGCGGATTGTCCGGTAACGATCACGGCAGCACAAGCGCTGGGCTATAGTGATGTGATGTTCGATTGGCCGCGCCGTATCGCGTTGCTGCTGTTGCTCGCAGGTGCTTTCGATCCGGTCTTCGCGGCCACGCGCTGCGGTGCGGGCGATGCCTATGACCTCGCCGTGAGCGCCGAGCAGGCGCTTGCCCGGGCGGACTGGCCGCTTGCCGCGAGGCTCTACGCCTGTGCTGCGGCACATTCCGACGATGTGGCGCTTGCCGAGCGCGCGGCGCGCAGTGCATACGAGAACCACCAGCTCGCCCAGGCGGTCACCGGCGCGCGGCGCTGGCTGGAACTCGCGCCGGACAGCGAAATTGCGCGCCGCCATCTCGCCACGGGCCTGCTGCGGCTCTATGACCATCACGCTGCCGCCGGGCAGTTCGCGCTACTCCTTCAAACATCCTACCAGGACCGCGCGCGCGGTTATGTCGCCCTGCTTGGCATCCTGGCGGAGGAGCGCAACGAAACGGGTGCCGCGCGCGTGATGGAGCGACTCGTCGCCACGGACCCCGGTCTCGCGGAGGCGCAATACGCCGCCAGCGCGTTGTGGCAGCGCGCCGAGGACGGCAACCGCGCGCTGGTCGCGGCGCGCCGTGCGCTGGAGTTGCGACCGGGCTGGCGCATGGCCGAGCTCGCGGAGGTCCGTGCGCTGCTGACGCTCGGGCGCCGCGACGAGGCGATGCAGCGGTCGGCTGGACTCGCGGCCGGTGACGACGCATTTTCCAGGATCAGCCACGCCTGGCTCCTGATCGGCGAAGGCCGGCGCGACGAGGCAACCGCGATGTTCGAGGAGCTGCGCCGGTCCCCCGCGGCGGCGAGCGACGCGCTGGAGGGCCTCGGAGCCATTGCGCTGGTCGAGCGACGGTTCGACGACGCGGCCCGGCTGTTCAACGAACTTGCGCGCGATCCGCAGAACACGGACACCGTGCTATGGCACCTGGGGCGCATTGCCGAGGAGCGTGGCGAGTCGGCCCTCGCCGCAAGGAACTTTCAGCGCATCAACACGGGTTCGCGCGCCGTGGCGGCCCAGTCGCGCGCCTTCCGGCTGAATCGCGAAATCGGCGCGCCGGAACGCGCGGAACTGCAGATGGACGAATTCCTCGCGATCGCCCCTTCGAGCACGCGCGACATCGTCGCGGGGGTGGCCTCCCTGCTGGTCGACGAGGGCCGGGGCGACGAGGCGGTCGCCTTGCTGGACCGCGCCATGACGCTGTTGCCAGACGACGACCTGCGTCTCGCACGTGGTTTCCTGATGGAACGACTCGGTCGGGTTTCCGAGGCGGTCGCGGACCTGCGCACCGTTGCCCGCCACCGTCCAGACGACCCGGTCGCGCTCAATTCGCTGGGTTATACGCTCGTTGACCGGTCGATCGCGGTCGAGGAGGGCTATCGCCTGATCGCCCGGGCGCTCGAGGCGAAACCGGATAGCTTTGCGATCCAGGACTCCATGGGATGGGCGCTCGTGCGCCTGGGCAGGCTGGACGAAGGCCGTGCCTGGCTTGAGCAGGCCTGGGACCGTTCCGAGGATCCGGAAGTCGCTGCCCATCTTGGCGAGACCCTGTGGCTGCTGGGCCGCACCGATGACGCGCGCCACATCTGGGACGAGGCCCTGGCGGAAAATCCCGAGAGCCCGCCACTGCTGCGGGCCATCGAGCGCCACCCCCGGTGATTCGCCGCGCGGCAGCCTGCGTGATTTTGTTGCTGGGCGCCGGTTGCGCGTCGCTGCCGCCTGCTGGTGATCCCGGCGGCTGGCCTGCGCGCCGTTTGGAGTTGCAGTCCCTGCCGAGCTGGACACTGGACGGACGGGTGGCCGTCGCGACCAGATCCGAAGGCTTCTCGGGTGGCCTGGCCTGGCGCCAGCATGGCGCGCAAGCCGAGATAGAGCTGCGTGGACCACTGGGTGGCACAGCGCTCGCCATCCGGGTCGACGGCGCCACGTTCTCGGTCACCGACGGCAGTGGCGAATCCGTCGCCGGCGATGCGGCCCGCGAGCTCGTGGCGAATGAAATCGGCGCGGCCCTGCCGGTGCTCGAGCTGCGCTACTGGCTGGTCGGCGTGCCCGCACCCGGGCTTCCTTACCGGGAAACCATCGGAATTGACGGCCGCCTCGCGGGCCTCGCGCAGGCGGGATGGCAGATGCGCTACCAGCGTTACGATGTCGTGGGCGAAATGGTGCTGCCGGCACGCATGGAAATGGAGTCTGGCGATGTGCGCCTGCGCGTTGCCGTCGCCAACTGGCGGCTGGCACCATGATGTCGGCGGACTGGCCGGCTCCGGCCAAACTCAATCTTTTCCTGCATGTCCTCGGCCGCCGCGATGACGGTTATCACGAGCTGCAAACGGTCTACCAGTTGATCGACCTGGCGGACCGGCTGGACTTCGCTCGGCGCGATGACGGCGAGATTCGCCGGCTCGAGGGACCGGCCAGCGTGCCGTCGGCGGCGGACCTTAGCGTCCGCGCGGCGCGCGAACTCCAGGCTGCGGCCGGGCTTCGCGTGGGTGCCGATATCCGGCTCCTGAAGCGAATCCCGATCGAGGGCGGGCTCGGCGGCGGCAGCTCGGATGCGGCCACGGCGCTGGTCGCGCTCAATGAAATCTGGCAGCTCGACTGGAGCCCGGAGCGCCTGGCCGAGCTCGGTCGCGCCTTGGGAGCCGACATACCCCTGTTCATCCACGGCTACAGCGCCTGGGCGGAAGGGGTGGGCGAGCAGCTGACGCCGCTCGACCTGCCACCCAGGCATTACGCGGTGGTATTTCCGGGCGTCGGGGTCAGCACCGCCGAAGTCTTTCAGGCAACTGAATTGACAAGGAATTCACCGAAGCTGACAATCCGCGGTTTCCTGCAGGCGGGCGGGCGCAATGACTGCGCAGCGGTGGCGGCCGGGCGCTACCCTGAGGTCGCCAGGGCGCTCGCCTGGCTCGCAGAGCGCGGCGAAGCCAGGTTGACCGGGACCGGAAGTTGCGTATTTGCGGGCTTCAGAGACCGGGCGCAGGCCGAGGCCGCGCTCGCGGAGCTGCCGGGCGGCTGGTCCGGTTTCGTGGCGCGGGGTCTCAACCGGTCGCCGCTGCAGGATCGCCTGGCGGCTGAGCGGGCGTCCCGGGGCCTGTGGGACGGTTGACAAATGGGGTGTCGCCAAGTGGTAAGGCAACGGATTTTGATTCCGTCATGCGAAGGTTCGAATCCTTCCACCCCAGCCAGTTGACGCGGGGCGCGTGTTGAACGCCGGAATGAGGGAGGCTCGCGTGGACAAGTCCACGATGGCGGTGTTCACGGGCAATGCGAATCCGATGCTCGCGCAGGACATCGCGCGTCATCTGATGCAGCCGCTGGGGCGCGCCATCGTCGGCCGGTTCAGCGATGGCGAGATACAGGTCGAGATCATGGAAAACGTCCGCGGCAAGGACGTCTACCTGGTTCAGTCGACCTGCCCGCCGGCCAACGACCACCTGATGGAGCTGCTGGTCATGGCCGATGCCTGCCGGCGCGCTTCGGCCGGGCGGATCACCGCGGTGATTCCGTACCTGGGGTATGCGCGCCAGGACCGCAGGCCGCGGGCGACACGCGTGCCGATCACGGCCAAGCTGGTCGCCGACATGATCGGCCGTGCCGGCGTCGACCGGGTGCTGACGGTGGACCTGCATGCGGACCAGATCCAGGGCTTTTTCGACGTGCCGGTGGACAATGTCTATGCATCGCCGGTGCTGCTGGGCGAGGTCTGGAAGCAGAAGTACGAGAACATGATCGTGGTGTCGCCGGATGTCGGCGGCGTGGTGCGCGCGAGGGCGCTGGCGCGACGCCTCGACGATGCGGACCTGGCGATCATCGACAAGCGGCGGCCGCGCGCCAACGAGTCGCAGGTGATGAACATCATCGGCGACGTGCACGGCAGGTCCTGCGTGATGGTCGACGACCTGGTCGACACGGCGGGCACGCTCTGCATGGCGGCGCAGGCGCTGAAGGACGAAGGTGCGACGCGCGTGACCGCCTACATCACGCATCCGGTGCTGTCGGGCAGCGCGGTGGAAAGGATCTCCTCCTCCGCACTCGACGAGCTGGTCGTGACCGACACGATTCCATTGCGCGCGGACGCCCGGGCCTGCAGCCGCATCCGGGTGATGACAGTCGCGGGGCTGCTGGCCGAGACGATGCGGCGGATTCGGGACGAAGAATCCGTCAGTTCGCTGTACGTGGATTAGGAGGGGCCTCGCCCCTCCGCACGGCAGCCGCCGGATGGTCCGGCGGCGCCGACAACGGGACGCCGGTGCCTGGTCGCGGGCCGGCGCTCCCCTGAATCGGGAGTGAAATCGACATGAAGACATCTTTCGAACTCGTCGCCGAGTTCCGGGAAGACCAGGGCAAGGGTGCGAGCCGCCGCCTGCGTCATCTCGGCAAGGTCCCGGCGATTCTCTACGGTGGCCGGCGCGATGCGCGCGCGCTGATGCTGGACCATACGAAGCTGGCGCAGATGATGGACGACGAGCGTTTCTACTCGACGATCCTGAAACTGCGCGTCGGTGACGTGACCCAGGCCGCCGTGCTCAAGGATGTGCAGCGCCATCCCTACAAGAACCAGATCATGCACATCGACTTCCAGCGCGTGCTGGAGGACGAGAAGATCCGGGTCGTCGTGCCGCTGCACTTCAAGGGCGGCGCCGAGGCAGTCGGCGTCAAGTCGCAGGGCGGCGTGCTTTCGCATGTCCGCAACGACGTCGAAGTGCTGTGCCTGCCGAAAGATCTGCCCGAGTACATCGAAGTGGATGTCTCGGAGCTCGAGATCAGCCAGGTCATGCAGTTGTCGGACCTCAAGCTTCCGGCAGGTGTCGAACTGGTCGAGCTGCTAGCCGGCCGCAACAAGCCAGTGGCTTCGATCCATGCGCCACGCGTCGAGGAAGAAGAGGTGCCGGTCGTCGACGAAGCCGCAGCTGCGGCCGCGGCTGCCGGCGCGCCGGCCGTGCCGGGCGCCGCGCCGGGGGCTGCTCCGGGTTCCGCGCCGGGTGCTGTGCCCGCGGGCGCGGCGGCAGGCAGTGCGCCCGTGGCCGCCGGCAAGGAGCCCCCCGCCAAGGGCGCGAAGGAAGGCAAGGACGCCAAGAAGGGCGACGGCAAGAAGTAACGCTGCAAGCGCAACCGGACGGCGGGGCCGCCCCAGTGGCGGCCCCGGCCGTTTGACGAGGACGAGTTAATGGCTGGAATGCCGTTGCAGCTGGTCGTCGGGCTCGGCAACCCGGGCCCGGAACATGCAGCCACGCGACACAATGCGGGCTTCTGGTTCGTCGACGAACTGGCGCGCCGCCACGATGGCTGGCTGAAGCCCGAGCATCGCTACAGTGCCGACGCTGGCCGCATCACGGTCGCGGGCGTCGCGCTGTGGCTGCTGAAGCCGACGAGTTACATGAATCGCAGCGGGCTGTCGGTCCGGGCCTTCTGCGACTACCTGCAAGTGCCGAGCGGGCAGGTGCTCGTGGTGCACGACGAGCTGGACCTGCCACCGGGTGTCGCCCGGCTCAAGCAGGGCGGCGGGGCCGGCGGGCACAACGGGCTCAAGGACGTCATCAGCCACATCGGCGAGGATTTCTGGCGGCTGCGGATCGGCATCGGGCACCCGGGCCACCGCGACGACGTGATCGACTACGTGCTCGAGCGCGCCTCCGCCGTCGAGGAGCGCCTGATGCGCGAGGCGATCGAACTGGCGGTCGCCGAATTCCCGCGCCTCCTGACCGAGGGCGCCGAGCAGATGATGAACCGGCTGCACGCGAAGCCGCCGGAACAGGAAACGCCCGGCTGAGGCCGGCCGCCACAGGACAATCATGGGTATCCGCTGCGGCATTGTCGGGCTGCCGAATGTCGGCAAGTCGACGCTATTCAATGCACTGACCCGCGCACGGATCGCGGCCGAGAATTACCCGTTCTGCACGATCGATCCGAATATCGGCATCGTGCCCGTGCCGGATCCGCGCCTCGACGCGCTGGCCGCGATTGCAAAACCCGAGAAGGTCCTGCCGACCACCGTCGAGTTCGTGGATATCGCGGGCCTCGTCGCTGGCGCGTCGCAGGGCGAGGGGCTCGGCAACAAGTTCCTGTCGCACATCCGCGAGGTCGATGCGATCGCGCACGTCGTGCGCTGCTTCGACAACGACGACGTCGTGCACGTCTCCGGCCGCGTCAATCCGGCCTCGGATGTCGCGATCATCAACACCGAGCTCGCGCTCGCTGACCTCGAGACCGTGGACCGGGCGCTGGCGCGGGTCGACAAGGCCGCCAAGGCCAATGACAAGGACGCGCTGCGCTGGCGCGATTCCCTGCATCGCGTCCGCGCGCGGCTCGACCAGGGCGAGCCGGTCCGGGCGCAGGCGCTGGATGAATTCGAGCGCACGCGGATTCGAGAGCTGCAGCTGCTGACGGCGAAGCCCGTCATGTACGTTGCCAATGTCGATGAGTCCGGCTTCACCGGCAATCCGTACCTGGATGCACTGCGCGATCTCGCGGCGACCGAGGGTGCGGAAATGGTCGCGATTTGTGCCGCCATCGAGGCCGAGATCTCCGAGCTCGACGCGGGCGATCGCAGCGCCTTCCTTGCCGACCTCGGGCTCGACGAACCGGGACTCAACCGGATCATCCGCGCGGGCTACCGCCTGCTGGGCCTCCTGACTTTCTTTACCGCGGGTCCCAAGGAAGTGCGGGCATGGACGGTACGCGGGGGTGCGACGGCACCGCAGGCCGCGGGTGTCATCCACACCGACTTCGAACGCGGCTTCATCCGCGCCGAAACGATCGCCTACGACGACTACATTGCCGGCAAAGGCGAGGCGGGCGCGCGCGAGGCCGGCCGGTTACGGCTCGAGGGCAAGGATTACGTCGTCCGCGAGGGCGATGTCATGCACTTCCGGTTCAATGTGTGACGCGCCGGGCGGGTTGTAGTTGCAGGAACAATGCGAGCAGCAAAAACCATGCGCCGTCGAAGGAACCGCCACCTCCACCGCCACTCCCACCGCTTGGCGGCCCGCTATCGACTCGGACGATCAGTGTCACTGATCGCATGACGGTGCCGCCGGCCCCAGTACACGCGAGCGCATAAGTGAAGTTCGACGTCACTGCGGGTGACGGCGCGACGCCGACCGAGCCGGTCGGGTCCCAAATTCCGCTCCAGTCGCCACCCGCAACACAACTGTCCGCGCCGTCTGCGGACCAGCCGAGTGTCGCGATCTGACCCTTATCGATTGTGGCGGGTCTGATGGATAAATTCAGTGTCGGTGGCGCCGGATTGACAACCACCGCGGCGTTTGCAACCGCCGTGCCGCCGCTGCCGGTGCAAAATAAGTAGTACGGATACGTTCCAACCGATGAAGGCGTGACGACACGGCTGCCCGATAGCGGCAAGTTCGCGTCGACCCAGCCATAGTGGCCATGGCAGCTTGTGGCATTGCTCGAAGTCCACTGAAGCGTTGCGCTCCCTCCAACGACAAAGGCAGATGGCGTCACCGTAATCGATGCGCTGGGCAATATCGCGGGCGGATCCAGCTTGTAGGCAATGCCCATGCCATAGCAGCCGCCGTTCACCTCGTAGCCGCCGAATTCGGTTGTCCCGTATAGGACCCCGTCGGTGGCCGGCACAATACCCGCGAACGCGCAATTGCCATCGGCGTAGGGAAGCGGATAGGCGGTTTCGCCGAACGAATACAGGGATGCGAACGAAGATCCGTCCTCGTTGATGCGAAAGACCGTGCCGCTGTTGTAAGCACCGGCATTGTTCGTCACGCCATACAGAATGCCGTCGCCCCGCGTGCTGAGTTCAGCAACCGGAATTGCTCCATCCTCCGCGTGCACGAACGTGTACAGGATGGTCATCTCTCCCGCCGGCGTAATGCGATAGATCGTGCCGAATTCAAAGCCGCTGCCACCTCTGAACTGGCCGCCGGCCGAAGTCGTACCGTAGAGATTGCCGTCGGACCCGACGATCAGTCCGCCAAGCGGACTGCCACCATTATTGTTGCCCGCGACGCCGATCGCGCGGAAAGAAAACAAGGTGGCGAAATCGCCGTCCTTTGAGATGCGGAATACGCTGCCGTAACCAAAGTCGCCGCCGAGTTGCGTCGTGCCGTAGAGATAGCCGTCGGGTGCCTCCACGAGCCCACCCCAGGGCGTCCCGCCAAAGCCTCCGCCCGATGCGGAAACATCGAAATCGTGTAGCACGGTCAACGCGCCGGCCGGCGTCAACTTGAAGATCACGCCCCATGAATGTTGCCCACCGGACTGTGTGTTTCCATAGAAGTTGCCATCGCTGGCCTGGATCAGGCCGCCAGCGGGCCGAGCGCCATCGGCATTGATGCTCGAGCCGCCAAGCGCGCTGAAGGTGTACACGACGGAGTGTGTGCCGGTGGGGGATATCCGAAAGATGGTGCCACTGCCAGTTGGCCCGTTGTAGGTTTCGCCATAGAAATTTCCGTCGGTGGCCTCGAAGAGCTTTCCGAGTGGACCGATGCCGCCGGTTCCATCAAAGGCAAAGAGAGTCGCCAGCTCGCCAGCCGGCGTCAGGCGGAAGACGGTGCCGAAATTCAGTCCGAGCTGGCCGACGGTTGTGCCGTAAAAATTTCCATCCGACGCGGCAATGAGGCCGACGGGACTTACGCCGTCGGCGGGCGTTCCCTCGAAGCGATGGAGTAAGGTCTGGGTGGCGCCGGCATGCGCTAGTGCTGCAAACATCCAGGCATTCACTGCAAGTGCGGATCGCCATCGCGCCCGAGGACCGGTTATCGCGCCCAAGGATCCCGAGCGCGTCATAATCCGTACCTGTCCGGAGTCGCCCTGATGGTCTGATTCCATGACAATGTCTTGTTTTTCGATTGCGATACTACGCCCGAACGAGCATTTGGGGGACACATGGTAGGCCTTTGCCAGATCAGCTTCGCCAGTCGGAAACTCGGCCTGCGCAACTTCTGGTCGAGTGCGGCCCTAGCGGCAAGGGCGAGGCGGGCGCGCGCGAGGCCGGCCGGTTGCGGCTCGAGGGCAAGGATTACGTCGTCCGCGAGGGCGATGTCATGCACTTCCGGTTCAATGTCTGACCGGACGGCCCGGCCTGCGATGAAACGCCCAGCGCATGCGACGGGTGCCAATTGGTTCCGATCTGAATTCCGGTAATCATGCAGGCATGGACATGAACACACCGACCCGGTGGATTGCGGCTGGTCCGGCAGCGGTTGCAGCGCTGCTGCTGGCTCTTGCGACGGCAACGGCGACGGCGCAAGACGCGCCTGCCCCGGCCGCCCAATCGACGCAAACGATGGACCAGCGGCTCGCCGCGTTCTTCGACGAAGTCTTCCAGCGCAACCTGAAGGACAGCCCGATCTTCCAGTCGCAGCTCGGCATCAAGGGCCCGGACTACGGCAAGTGGAACGATTTTTCCGACGCCGAGGCGATCCGCCAGAACGAACTGACCAGGCAGGACCTCGCGCGATTGCGCAATGAGATCGCTTACGACGCGCTGTCCGAATCGTCGAAGGTCAGCTACCGGATCTTCGAGTTCCTGCGGGAATCGACGCTGCGCAATTTCCCCTGGCGTTTCCACAACTACGCCTTCTCCACCCAGAACAACCCGGCAACGAGCCTGGTCACGTTTCTGCAGAACATCCACCGCGTCGATGACGTGTCGGATGCCGAGGCCTATGTCTCCCGGCTCAATCGCATCGAGCTGGCCTCCGGGCAGACGATCGAGGGAATGGACCTTGCTGCGGCGCGCGGCATCGTGCCGACCTCGTTCTCATTCGACCCGGTGCTGACAGATGGCCGCAATGTCCTGAAGGGCGCGCCATTCGATGGCAGTGCTAAGGACTCTGCGATTCTCGCTGACTTCCGCGGCAAGGTCGGCAAGCTCGAAATTCCCGCTGCGGAAAAGCAGCGGCTGATCGATGCGGCCGTCGCGGCACTCACGGGCCCCTTCAGCGCGGGCATGAAAGCGCTGTTGGCCAGGATCGAGGGCCTGCGCGACCAGTCCCCGGGGCCCCATGGCGTCTGGAAGCTGCCGGACGGCAATGCCTTCTACAAGTCGCAGATCGAGTTCTGGACCAGCGAGCACGACCTCAGCGCCGATGAAATCCATGACATCGGCCTGGCCGAAGTCGCGCGGATCCGGAGCGAAATGGAAGCGATCATGCGCAAGTTCGGCTTCCAGGGCGACTTGCCTGCTTTCTTCCAGCATTTGCGCAAGGATCCCAGCAACTTCTACCCGAATACGGACGAGGGCCGGCAGGCCTATCTCGGTCAGTCGAAAGCCTACATCGACGCCGTCTACTCCGATGTCGGGAAGTACTTCAACGTCCTGCCGAAAGCGCCGCTCGAGGTCCGCCGCGTCGAGTCATGGCGCGAGGAAACGGCGCCGGTCGCCTTCTACAACCGGCCGACACCGGACGGCAGCCGCCCGGGCATCTACTACGTCAACCTCAAGGACATGGGCACCCGGCAGAAACACGAAATGGAAACGGTTGCCTACCACGAGGGGGCGCCAGGCCATCATTTCCAGCTTGCGATCCAGCAGGAACTCACTGGCGTCCCGATGTTCCAGAAATTCGCCTATTTCGGCGCCTACATCGAGGGATGGGGGCTATACGCTGAGCGGCTCGCGAAAGAGCAGGGCCGCTTCACCGATCCGATGCAGGACTTCGGGCGGCTGCAGGACGAGATGCTGCGTGCCGTGCGGCTGGTGGTCGACACCGGCGCCCATGCGAAGAAGTGGACGCGCGAACAGGTGATCGACTACATGCTGGCGAACATTCCGATGACACTCGATGAGGCGACGAAGGAAGCGGAACGCTACATCGACAATCCCGGCCAGGCGCTCTCCTACAAGATCGGCATGCTGAAGATCCTGGAGCTGCGCGAGCGCGCGAAGACCGGGCTGGGCGACCGGTTCGACATCCGCGACTTCCACGACGTAGTGCTGAAGAACGGCGCGGTGGCGCTGCCGATCCTCGAGGAACTCGTCGATGACTACATCACGAGGAAGAAAGCGGTCCGACAGGATCCTTGACAGCTACCGGCACGCTCCGGACAATCCCGCCTCCCCGTGGGTACCTTCCCATCGTGTGGCTAGGTAGCTCAGCTGGTTAGAGCACGGGATTCATAACCCCGGGGTCGAGAGTTCGATTCTCTCCCTAGCCACCATTTCGAGCTCATCGAGGGCGCGCTCCAGGATGCCCAGGCCCTCGTCCACGATCGCATCCTCCGCGGTGATCGGCACCAGGATGCGGATCACATTGCCGTAGAGTCCGCAGGACAGCAGGATCAGTCCGAGCTCCCGGGCGCGTTTGGTCAGCGCGCGTGTCAGTTCGACGGCAGGCTTGCCCGGGTCTCCGCCCTCGCACAACTCGAACGCGACCATCGCACCCAGACCGCGCACCTCGACGATGGACGGGTGGCGCGCCGCAAGCGCTTTCAGCCTGGCCATCAGCCGCACGCCCAGCTTGCCGGCGCGCGCAAAGATCTGCTCCTGCTCGAACACGTCGAGCACTGCGAGCGCCGCGGCGCAGGCGACCGGATTGCCGGCGTAAGTGCCGCCGAGGCCGCCGGGCGCGCAGGCATCCATGACCTCGGCGCGGCCGATCACCGCGGAGAGCGGAAAGCCGCCGGCAAGCGACTTGGCGAGCGTCGTGATGTCGGCGGCGACGCCAAAATGCTCCATCGCGAACATCCGGCCGGTGCGGCCCGCTCCACTCTGGATCTCGTCGGCAATCAGCATGATCCCGTGCCGGTCGCAAAGCTCCCGCAGCCGCAGCACGAAATCCTTCGGCGCGACGTAGAAGCCGCCCTCGCCCTGCACTGGCTCGAAGATGATCGCGGCGACGCGCGTCGCCTCGACGTCGCACTTGAACAGGAGCGCGAGCGCATTCAGCGAATCGTCGACCGACACACCGTGCAGCGCGTTCGGAAACGGCGCGTGCCAGACCTCGCCGGGCAGCGGCCCGAAGCCCGCCTTGTAGGGCTCGACCTTGCCGGTCAGCGCCATCGCCATGAAGGTGCGCCCGTGAAAGCCGCCGGCAAAGGAAATCACCGCGGGACGCCCGGTGTGGACGCGGGCGATCTTGACCGCGTTTTCGATCGCCTCGGCGCCGGTCGTCATCAACAGCGTCTTGTGGGCCCCGGCTCCCGGCGCCAGCCGGTTCAGGCGCTCGCAGAGCGCGACATAGGGCTCATAACCGGTCACCTGGAAGCAGGTGTGCGTGACTTTTTCGAGCTGGGCGCGCACGGCCTCGAGCACCCGCGGATGACGGTGCCCCGTATTCAGCACCGCGATGCCGCCGGCGAAGTCGACATAGCGTCTCCCGTCGGCGTCCCAAAGCAGCGCATTTTCGGCGCGCTCGATATAGATCGGCTGCGCCATCGCAACGCCACGTGCAACGGCAGCTTGGCGCCGCGCGGCCAGGGATTCATTGCTGTTCACGCCAACCTCCGGCGAGTAAGTACTTTTACTGTATCGCAGCCAGATGCCGCATGGCAGCATAAACACGCGCATAAAGGAGGTCGCTATGCTGATCCAGCGAATTCTGGTGGCAATGGCTGATTGCGGAATGAAGTCCTCCCCGGCGCTGGCCAAGGCCGTGGCTCTGGCACGAGGGACTGGCGCGACGCTCACGCTGTTTCACAGTCTCTACAGTCCCGAAATCGCGGGTGAGAGCCTGTTCAGCCCGGATACGCTGACTCGCGACATCGAAAGCACGGTGAATGCCCGCAAGCGCCAGCTTGAGGCCCTTGCAGGCGCGTTGCGCAGCGAGGGATTGCGGGTCCGGATCCGGGTACGCTGGGACTACCCCGTTTATGAAAGCATCGTACGCGAGGCGCTGCGCGAGAAGTCGGATCTGGTGGTCGCCGAAAGCCAGCGCCACACGCGGCTTGCGCGCGTCGTGCTGTCGAATACCGATTGGCAGCTGATCCGCCTCTGCCCGGCACCCGTCCTGTTCGTCAAGACCGCACGGCCCTATGAGCGGGCCCGGATCCTGGCGGCGGTCGACCCGATGCATGCCCATGCCAAGCCAGCCGGGCTCGAGGACGACATTCTCGCGGCCGGACGCCAGCTCGCCGAGCTCTTCAACGGGCGCCTGCATGCGATCCACGTATATCAGTTCGCGACGCCGTTCACTTCGGGTGTGCTGATGGAGCCCGTGCCGCTGCCGGTCAATGTCACGGAGCGGCAGCGCGAGCGGGTCACGCGGGAATTCGACGCCCTGCTGAAGGCTTACGAATTGCCGGCGCGGCGCCGCCACCTGCGCGCGGGCAATGCGGCGGAGGAGATCACGACTGTCGCGGGGAAGATCGAGGCCGGAGTCGTCGTGATGGGCGCAGTATCCCGCAGCGGACTGAAGCGCCTGTTCGTCGGCAGCACTGCCGAGCGCCTGATCGATCGCCTGAATTGCGACGTGCTGGTATTGAAACCGGCCGGTTTCCGCTCGCCCGTTCCGCGCCGCAGCAGCTACCGTCCCGTGGTCCTGCCGCCGATCTAGCGAGCCGGAGTTTCGTCCAGTTCGTCCTCCTCGACGACTTGCTCCCAGATGGTCGCGGCGGATTCGACTGGGTTTGCGTCGCCGGCGCCCTGTCCGAGATCCGTGTAACCGAACTCGTCCGGTTCGACAACATCGACCGGACCACTCCAGTCCTCCGGTTGTGCGGCGGCAGCGATGGAAAGCTGGCTCCACTCGTCGAATTCAATCTCGTCGATGCCGCCGTCGAAGTCCTGGGTCTCGATCGTGCTGGATTCCTCATCGACGGCGACGACCTGAAAGGTCTCGCCCTTGTCGCGGTGCGAATACCAGTTACCCACGATTGGCGGCAGACGATTGCTCACGGCCCGGTTCCTGCATCGGGCCCGCCACGCTCGTGGTGGCGGGCGACAATTTCATCCTACGCCCGCGCATCGCCGCATGCCAAGCATTGGCGGGCGAATTCGCATACTGTTGATTCACTGCAATGAGCATGCGGCCCGCGGCGGGTCCGGAGGCGGCAATGACGACACCGACGATCGTGGATTTCCGGCGCAACCTGAAGGCGCAGGAATCGGCGCCGGCGCCCGAGCGCGTGTTGAAGGGTGAGCCGAAGACCTGGGTGCGCAACTATTACACCGACCCCAGCAAGCAGTTCTTCGCCGGTACCTGGTCGAGCAGCGTCGGCAAATGGCAGGTCGAGTACAGCGAGCACGAGTTCTGCCACTTGCTGGAAGGGCGGGTCGTGCTGACTTCGGCCGATGGCCGACGCTGGCAGTTCAATGCGGGAGATGCCTGGGTCATCCCGGCCGGGTTCAGCGGCACTTGGGAGTCGGTCGAGCCAGCGCGCAAGCGCTACGCAACCTTCGAGGTCGCGAAACCTGCGTGAGGCTGCTGTTGCAGGCAAACAACGGCGTTGCGTCCCGGACACTTTTTTGCGGTATAATATTTAGATGCTATGGCTCGCTCAGAGCCGAGCGCAACCAGGGGAGTCTTCATGAGGTATCTAACAGGGCTGTTCGCGGCCGGCCTGCTCGCAATGACCGCCACGGCCAGCGCAGGCGAATTCTCCGGGACCGTCACTGCGGCGTCCGAATACGACTTTCGCGGTATCTCACTGAGCGCCAGGGATCCTGCGCTTCAGGGCAGCCTGGACTTTGCCGCTGACAACGGCTTCTACGTCGGCGCCTGGGCCAGCAATCTCGATTACGGAAGCGACTTCGATGGCGACATCGAAGTGGACTACTACCTTGGATTTGCCGGCGAGACAGCAAGCGCTGTCGGCTGGGACGTCGGGGCCATCTGGTACACCTATCCGGACAGCTCAACCACGCTGACCGCGGACAAGATCCACGACTACCTCGAGTACTACGCCGGATTCACCTACAAAGTACTGGAGTTCAAGCAGTGGTACGCGGACGACTACGTAGGCTCTGGTGTTGACGCACTTTACAGCGAACTGAACGCCAGCTTCGATCTGGGGTCGGGCGTCACGCTGAACCTGCACGGTGGCTACAACTACGGCGACGCCTTCGACGGTTTCGAGTACATGGACTACTCCGCCGGAGTCGGTTACACGGCCGGCCACTTCGACATGGCGCTCAAGATCACGGGTACGGACCTGAGCGGATCGGACAAGATCACGGACGACGTGTTCAACTCCGAGGCTCGCGCGGTGCTCACGGTCTCGACCACATTCCCCTGGAGCAGCGAGTAAGACTCACGCCCCGGCGGGAAATCGCCTGATGATGGCCGGGCCGCCGAGAGGCGGCCCGGCGTTTTTCATGCCAGCTGATCGATCACCTTGGCGAGTGTCCCGAAGATCCAGTCGATCTGTGCGCGCTCGATGACGAGCGGCGGCGACAGTGCGATCGTGTCGCCGGTCGTACGCATCAGGAGTCCGTTCGCGAAGGCCGCCACGAAGGCTTCGTAGCCGCGCGCGCCGGGCGCGCCGGCGCGCGGCTCGAGCTCGATGCCTGCGACGAGGCCGTAGCAGCGCAGGTCGACGACGTGCCGGCGTCCCTTCAGGGACTGCACCGCCTCATCCCAATATGGCGCGATCGCGCGGGCCTGCTCGAACAGGCCCTGGCGATAGATGCGCTGCGTCGCGAGCCCGGCTGCGCAGGCCACCGGATGCGCCGAGTAGGTATAGCCGTGGAACAACTCGATCGCCTGCCCGGATCCGGTCATGAAGGCATCGTAGATTTCGTGGCGCACGAGCACCGCGCCCATCGGCACGGCGCCGTTCGTGAGGCCCTTGGCGCAGGTGATCATGTCCGGGATCACGCCGAACTCCTGCGCGGCGAAGGCCGAGCCGGTGCGACCGAAGCCCGTGATGACCTCGTCGAAGATCAGGAGAATCCCGTGCCTGGTGCAGATCTCGCGCAGGCGCTGCAGGTAACCGCGCGGTGGCAATAGCACCCCGGTCGAACCCGCGATCGGCTCGACGATCACCGCCGCGATCGTCGAGGCGTCATGCAACGCGACCAGGTGCTCCAGGTCATCGGCGAACTCGGCGCCATGTGCCGGCAGGCCGCGTGAATACGCATTGCGCGCCGGGTCGTGGGTATGGCGCAGGTGATCCACGCCGGGCAGCAGCGCACCGAAGAACTTGCGGTTGTTGGCCATGCCGCCGACCGAAATGCCGCCGAAGCCGACCCCGTGATAGCCGCGCTCGCGACCGATCAGTCGGGTGCGCGAAGCGTCACCACGCACGCGGTGCCAGGCGAGCGCAATCTTGAGTGCCGTGTCCACCGACTCCGAACCGGAGTTCGTGAAGAACACGTGGTCAATTCCCTTGGGCGCGATCTCGATCAGCGCATTCGCGAGCTCGAAGGCGAGTGGATGCCCCATCTGGAACGGCGGGGCGTAATCCATCGTCGCAATCTGCGCGGCGACGGCCTCGGTGATCTCGCGCCGCCCGTGGCCGGCGTTCACGCACCACAGTCCGGCCGCGCCGTCGAGGATCTGCCGGCCATCCGGCGTCCAGTAGTGCATGCCTGCCGCGCGCGCGAGCAGGCGCGGCGCGGCCTTGAACTGGCGGTTGGCCGTGAATGGCATCCAGAATGCCTCGAGCGCGGCGCGGTCGGACGGCTGGGGACTCATGGTCGGCTGCTCCGTGGGCTGGCGGTGATCAGGAAAATTGACACCTATTGAATACAGGCGCGATATTACGCAAGTCCTGTTTAATATCATAGACATGCAAGGCGAATCGCGATGGCCAACGACGTCAGCGCCCGGTTGAAGGCAGTGCGCCTGATGCACGGGCTCTCGCAACGTGAGCTCGCCAAGCGGGCCGGCGTCACCAACGGGATGATCTCACTGATCGAGCAGGGCCGGGTCAGCCCCTCGGTCGCATCGCTCAAGAAGGTGCTCGACGGCCTGCCGATGGGCCTCGCGGAATTCTTCACGATGGATCCGACCGCGACGCCGCAGGTGTTTTATGCCGGCAAGGAACTCGTCGAGCTTGGCGAAGGAGATGTATCGCTCCGCCTGGTTGCAGCCCACCGGCCCGGGCGACGCATGGCGATCCTGCACGAGGCCTATGCGCCGGACGCAGACACGGGTTCCGAGATGTTGAGCCATGCCGGCGAGGAGGGCGGGATCGTCGTCAGCGGCCGGATCGAGCTGACGGTTGGCGGGCAGACCCAGGTGCTGGGCCCCGGCGACGCATTCTATTTCTCGAGCGCCGTGCCGCACCGATTCCGCAATCGCGGCCGCGAGCGCTGTGAGATCATCAGCGCTGCGACTCCACCGACATTCTGATACGGAGCAGGAAAGCCGTGAAACGGGAATCGAAGACGAACAACTGGCGCGAACGGGCCTCGACGCTGCAGCTGCGCACCGAGGCATTCATCGACGGCAAGTACCGGCCCGCCGCTTCCGGCGAAACCTTCGTCTGCATCAATCCGGCGACCGGCAAGTCGATCGCGCAGGTCGCTGCCTGCGGTTCACGCGACGTGGACACGGCGGTTGCGAGTGCGCGCCGCACGTTCGATGAGGGGCATTGGTCGCGCATGGCGCCGGGCTCACGCAAGAAGGTGCTGTTGCGCTTCTCGGAGCTGATCCGCAAGCATCGTGAGGAACTGGCGCTGACCGAGACGCTCGACATGGGCAAGCCGATCGCGGACTCGCTCAAGATCGACGTTCCGGGCGCGGCGCGTTGCATTGCCTGGTACGCCGAGGCGATCGACAAGGTCTACGACGAAATCGCGCCGACCCAGCACGACGCGCTGGCGCTGATCACGCGCGAACCAATCGGCGTCGTCGGCGCGATCGTGCCATGGAACTTTCCGCTGCTGATGGCCTGCTGGAAACTCGGCCCGGCGCTCGCAACCGGCAACTCGGTGGTGCTCAAGCCGTCCGAAAAGTCGCCATTGACGGCGCTGCGCGTCGCCGAGCTCGCGGTCGAGGCCGGGCTGCCGGAGGGAGTCTTCAACGTCGTCCCGGGCTTCGGCCATACAGCCGGCGAGGCGCTGGCCCTGCACATGGACGTGGACTGCGTGGCATTCACGGGCTCGACGCGCATCGGCCGGCGGATGCTCGAATACGCCGGTCGCTCCAACATGAAGCGCGTCTGGCTGGAATGCGGCGGCAAGTCGCCCAACATCGTGCTGGCGGACGCCGCCGACCTCGATCGCGCCGCGACTGCCGCGGCCTACGGCATCTTTTTCAACCAGGGCGAGATGTGCTCGGCCGCCTCGCGCCTGGTCGTTCACGAATCGATTCGCGACCTGATGCTGGAAAAAATCGTCGCGATCGGCCAGGCCATGGCCCCGGGCGATCCGCTGGACCCGGCGACCAAGCTCGGCGCAATCGTGGACCAGGCGCAGATGAACACGGTGCTGGGCTATATCGAATCCGGACGCAAGGGCGGCGCGAACCTGCGTTCCGGCGGCCGGCGCGTGCGCGAGGAGTCCGGCGGCTTCTTCGTGGAGCCGACCGTCTTTGACGGCGTCACGATGGACATGCGGATCGCGCGCGAGGAGATCTTCGGGCCGGTGCTGACGGCGATCACCTTCAAAGAGGTGGCCGAGGCCGTCAGGATCGCGAATGACGTCATGTATGGCCTGGCGGCGGCAGTCTGGACCCGCGACATCACGACCGCGCACCGGGTCGCGAAGTCGATCCGCGCCGGCACGGTGTTCGTCAATTGCTACGACGCCGACGACATCACCGTACCGTTCGGCGGTTTCAAGCAGTCCGGCACCGGCCGTGACAAATCGCTGCACGCGCTGCACAAGTACACCGAGCTCAAGACGACCTGGATCGACCTGTCATGAAGGTCACGGTGGCGGCGACGCAAATGGCCTGCGGCTGGGACCGTGAGGCCAACATCGCCAATGCCGAGAAGCTGATCCGCGAGGCGGCGCGCCGCGGCGCCAACGTGATCCTGATCCAGGAACTGTTCGAGTCGCCGTACTTCTGCAAGGACCACCTGGCGAAGCATTTCGAACTGGCGCGGCCGATCGACGGGAACCCGGCGATCGCGAGGCTCTCGAAGGTCGCGGCGGAACTCGGGGTGGTGCTGCCGGTCTCGGTATTCGAGCGCGCGCAGAACGCCTACTTCAACACGCTCGCGATGGTCGACGCCGACGGCAGACTGCTCGGGACCTACCGCAAGTCGCACATCCCGGAAGGCCCCGGTTATCACGAAAAATTCTATTTTTCGCCGGGCGACACCGGGTTCAAGGCATGGAAGACCCGCTTTGGCACGCTGGGTGTCGCGGTCTGCTGGGACCAGTGGTTTCCGGAGGCCGCGCGCGCAATGGCGCTGATGGGCGCCGAGATCCTGCTCTATCCGACCGCGATCGGTTCCGAGCCGCAGGACCCGACGCTCGACTCGCGCTGGCACTGGCAGCGCACGATGCAGGGCCACGCGGCGGCCAACGTGATGCCGCTGGTCGCCTCGAATCGCATCGGCAAGGAGCGCGGGGAGAAGGTCGAGATGACCTTTTACGGCCATTCCTTCATTGCGGACCACACGGGGGAGGTCGTGGCGCAGGCCGACGACCACAGCGAACAGATTCTGACCGCGACCTTCGACCTCGACGCGATCCGCCGCTACCGCCACGCCTGGGGCGTGTTCCGCGACCGGCGCCCCGATCTCTACCACCCACTGTTGACGCTGGACGGTGCCGCCGACTGACACGCCGCTCGCAGGCGCAATCGCCTGTGTCGACCTTGAGACGACGGGCGGCAATACCTTGCGCGACCGCGTCATCGAGGCCGGCATCGTGCTGCTCGCCGATGGTCGCGTGGTCGAGGAGTTCTCGACGCTCGTCAACCCCGGCGTGCGCATCCCCTGGGCGATCCAGCAGTTCACCGGCATCACCCAGGAGATGGTCACCGATGCGCCGCCATTTGCCGCGGTCTGCGACGAACTGCTCCGGCGACTCGAGGGGCGGCTGTTCGTCGCCCACAATGTGCGCTTCGACTATGGCTTCCTGCGCAGCGAGTTCCGGCGCCTGGGCCACGCCTTCCGCGCACCCGTGCTCTGCACCGTGCGCCTGTCGCGTGCGCTGACCCCGGGCCAGCGCGGCCACAATCTCGATGCCGTCATGGAGCGCTACGGCATCCAGTGCAGCGCGCGGCATCGCGCGCTCGGCGATGCACAGGTGCTCGCTGATTTCCTGCGCATCGCGCGCGAGCGCTGGCCAGCCGCTGAACTCGATGCGATCGTTGCGGGGCTGATGCAGGCACCGCGGCTGCCGCCGCAGCTCGATGCCGGCCTCATCGACGAGCTGCCCGAGGGTCCCGGCGTCTACCTGTTGCATGGCGAGGGCGAAGCGCTCCTCTACGTCGGCAAGGCAAAGAACATCCAGTCGCGCGTGCTCGCGCATTTCGCCACCGATGCGCGCTCACGCCGCGAACTCGAACTCTCGCGCCTGGTGCGGCGCGTCGAGTGGATCGAGACGGCAGGCGAGTTCGGCGCGCTGCTCCTCGAAGCGCGCCTGATCAAGGATCGACGGCCGCTGCTGAACCGCCGGATGCGTGCCAGCCCCGTGTTCTGGGCCATTCGTCTCGGCGACGATGCGGCTGGTCCGCGCCCGATCATCGTGGAACTGGAGCCGGATTCGGATCCGGGCGGGGGCCTCGGCATGTTCCGCAGCCGCGGCGATGCCGAGAGCGCGCTCACCGGCATCGTGCGCGACCGGGAGCTTTGCGCAAAGCAACTGGGAATCGAGTCCGGCGCCGGATCTTGTGTCGCCCACCAGCTTGGGCGTTGTCATGGCGTCTGTATCGGGCAGGAACCCGTGGCCCTGCATGCGATCCGCGCGCGTCTGGCGTTCGCCCGCCTGAAGCGCCGCGAGTGGCCCTTTGCGGGGCGCATCGGCATCCGCGAACGCGACTGGCGCGGAGTCGAGGAAGTGCATGTCTTCGACCGATGGTGCTACGAAGGCCGCCCTTTCGACCAGGATATCTACCGCATCCTGTTGCGCACCCTCGAACGACCGCCCATGGGCCTGCAGTTCGTGGAACTCGACCGGCAATGAGCACGAACCCGATCTTCGTGACGGCTGCGACCGGCACGGCGGACCTGCTGGTCGCGGAGCTCGCCGCACTCGGCATCGGGGACCTGCGTGAAGCCCAGGGCGGCGCGAACGGCAACGCGACCCTCGCGCAGGCCTGCAGCGCCTGCCTGTGGTCGCGCGTCGGCCTGCGCGTCCTGTGGCGGATCGCGGAATTCCCGGTGGCGAATGCAAACGAGCTGTACGACGGTGTCCGCACGGTCGACTGGTCGGAACACCTGGGCGCTGCCGACACGCTGACGGTCGATTTCTCGGGCAGCGTGCCCGGCGTCGGCCACACGCGCTTCGGCGCACAGAAGATCAAGGATGCGATCGTCGACCAGTTCCGCGAGCAGACCGGCGAGAGACCGTCGGTGGATCGCGCGGCGCCGGCCGTGCGGATCAATGCGCATGCCGGGCGCGCCTCAGTCGTGATTGCCATCGACCTCTCCGGCGACAGCCTGCACCGGCGCGGATACCGCGGCGGGCAGGGCGCTGCCCCGCTGAAGGAGCACCTGGCGGCCGGCATCCTGCTGCGTTGCGGCTGGCCCGCAATCGCCGCGGCAGGCGGGACATTCGTCGATCCACTGTGCGGTTCTGGCACGCTGCCGATCGAGGCGGGCCTGATTGCGGCGGACATTGCGCCCGGACTCACTCGCACACGCTTCGGCTTCGAGCGCTGGCGCCAGCACGATGCCGGGCAATGGCGAGAAATTCGTGCCGAGGCCGAGTCGCGCCGATCGCCGGATCGCCTGGCACCCGGTCAAATCCGCGGCTACGACCGCGATCCCATCGTGTTGCAGGACGCCGAAGCCAACGCCACCCGCGCGGGGCTCGGGGGACGCCTGTCATTCACGCGCTGCGAACTTGCGGCATTGCCAGCCGCACCGACGCCGGCCGGCCTGATCGCGGTCAACCCGCCCTATGGCGAGCGCCTCGGCGAGGCCGAGGCCCTGCGCAGCCTGTATGCACTCCTCGGCGAGCGCCTGCGAACGGGCTATCTCGGCTGGGAGGCGGCCGTGTTGACCGGCAATCCGGTGCTCGGACGCGAACTCGGCATCAATGCGCGGCGCACGCACCGGATGATGAATGGCCCGATCGAGTGCCGGCTGTTGCGGATCCGGATCGACCCGACTGAATTCGACCGGCCCCATGAACCGGGCCGGCCGCCGCCGATCGATGCCGAGACCGCGCGGGCGCGGCCCGGCGCGCAGATGTTCGCGAACCGGCTCGCCAAGAACATCGCGAAACTCTCCGGCTGGGCGCGCGGCGAGGCGATTTCCTGCTACCGGCTCTATGACGCCGACATGCCCGAGTACGCCTTTGCGATCGACCTTTACCAGTCCGACCCGCAGGCCTCGGGAGGGCGCTGGCTCTACGTGCAGGAATATGCGCCGCCGGCCACCGTGGACAAGGCGCGCGCCCGCGCACGGCGCGAAGAGGCGCTCTCCGTGCTGCCCGAGGCGACGGGCCTGCCTCCAGACTCGATCTACTGGCGCACGCGGCGGCCGCAGAAAGGCGCGCAGCAATACGAGCAGCTCGACGACCGGGCTGAACGCGTCGTCGTGGACGAGGACGGGCTCAAGTTCCTGGTGAACTTCACCGACTACCTCGACACCGGTCTTTTCCTCGATCATCGGCGCACGCGCGCGCGCATCCGCCGCGCGGCGAAGGACCAGCGTTTCCTCAACCTGTTCTGCTACACGGGCGCCGCGACCGTGCACGCGGCCGCAGGCGGCGCGCACACGACCACGAGTCTCGACATGTCGCGCACCTACCTTGCCTGGGCGCGCAGCAACATGGAGATCAACGGCTTTCGCGGCGAGGCCCATCGCTTCCTGCAGGCCGATTGCCTGCACTGGCTCGCCGAGGACGACGGCGAGCGTTACGACCTCGTATTCCTGGATCCGCCGACCTTTTCGAACTCCAAGCGCATGCAGCGCGAGTTCGACGTGCAGCGAGACCATGTCGCGCTGATCCGTTCAACCCTCAGGCGACTGGCCCCGGGCGGGCTGCTGCTGTTCTCGACCAACTTCCGTCGCTTCCAGCTGGACCAGGAGGCGCTGTCGGACCTCGCCGTCGCGGACATCACGCGGGCGACGATTCCGCGGGATTTCGAGCGCGACCAGCGCGTTCATCATTGCTTCGAAATCCGGCCGTCCAGCGATCTATCCCGCACGCTCCCGTTGCGCACGAGTTCGCAGATACATCGCAGCGCCGAGCAATCCGGGGGCGGCATGCGTGATGACCCGGATCGTCACTGATTCGAGATAGGCTGCCATACGTCCTTTGGCGAGGAAGCGTTCGCGAAACGCGCTGCTGCGCAGGAACGGAATGAAGCGTGGCACGATGCCGCCTGCAATCATGACCGTTCGCGCGCCGTGAATCAGCGCCGCGTCGCCGGAGACACTGCCGAGCACCGCGCAAAAGCGTGCAAGCGCGCGGCGCGCGATCAGGTCGTGGCCGGCGAGTGCGGCGTCGACGATCGCAGCCGGATCGCGGCCGGCCGCGTGCTGGTCGAGTGCCGACGACAGGCCATCGCCTGAGGCCAGCGCGGCATCGATATGCGACAGACCGGCACCGCACAAGAGGCGCTCGTTCGAGACGCGATCGAACCGCGCGTTGAGCCAGCGCGCAATCTGCTGTTCTTCTTCGCCGAGTGGCGCGAAACTGACATGGCCGCCTTCGGTTTCGACCACCTGCCAGCCGTGGGCGGCATCGCCAGCCAGCAACGCGACACCGAAGCCGGTGCCAGGTCCGAGCACACTGATAGGGCCGCAGAGCGGCGCGGCGCGCCCACCGTGCAGCGTGGCGACATCCGCAGGTCCGAGAGCCGGCACTGCCCAGGCGACGGCACCGAAATCGTTGAGAACGTCGAGCGTATCCAGGCCCAGGCTCTTCTGTAATTCCCGCCGGCTGAACGACCAGGCGCGATTGGTCAGGCGGACCTCATCGGTGCCGCCCGGCGATGCGACCGCGATCACCGCACGTGCAGGCTGCTCGCCGACGCTTTCGAGATAGTGCTCAGCCGCGTGCTGGATACTCGCGAACTCGGCGCAATGCAACGATCGCTGGTGCGACAGTTGCGGTGTCTCGCGTTGTGGATTCGTCAAGGCGAAGCGCGCATTCGTACCGCCGATGTCGGCGACCATCGCGAGCATCGTCCGGCTTGAACTCGCGGTCATTGTGCAGGCTCCGCGGCGACGAAGCGGATCGCCTGACCGCCACCGGGCGCAAGCGCGAGTTCCCAGACGTCGCCGTGCTGCGCCGGCCGGGTCTCGATCACGATTGAATGGGCATTGGATTTCCAGTCCGCATCGTCGCCGTCGCGGTAGACCTGCGCGGTGTAGCTGCGGCCGGGATCCAGGAAATCGAGCGTGATTCGCAGCCGGCGCGCGTGCTCGTCGGTCAGGCTGCCGACATACCAGGCGTCGCCGCCGCGGTCCTTGCGCGCGATCGTGGCGTAGTCACCGACCTCGCCGTTCAGCACACGGCTGTCGGCCCAGTCCACCGGAACGTCGCGGATGAACCGGAACGGGCCGGGGTATTTTGCGTAGTTCTCCGGCAGGTCGGCCGCCATCTGGATCGGGCTGTAAATGACCACGTAGAGCGCCAGCTGCTTGGCTATCGTCGACTGGATCGGCCGGCCGCCGCGCCCGACCAGGCTCAGCACGCCGGGCGTGAAATCCATCGGACCACCGAGCATGCGCGTGAAGACGAGATTCGCCTCGTGCTCGGGCGGGTTTGGCGGACTGCCCCAGGCGTTGTATTCCATGCCGCGTGCGCCCTCTCGTGCGACCCAGTTGGGGTAGGTGCGCCGGAGACCCGTATCCTTGATTGGCTCGTGCGGGTTGACCGCAATGTGGCGCTTCGCTGCCTCGGTCACCACTTTCAGGTGATGCCGCGACATGACCTGGCCGTCGTGCCATTCGAAGCGGATCGAGCCGTCGGCGCCGCGGGCCTTGATGCCGCCGGCATCGGCGACGTATCCCGTCTTGACACTATCGATGCCGAGAAGCGCATAGAGATCGAGCGCGTCCTCGAGCTGATCCTCATAGTGCGCGATGAATCCGGAGGTCTCGTGATGGCCCACCAGGTGTACGCCGCGTTCGCGCGCGTAGGCCGCGACTGCGACGAGGTCGAAGTCGGGGTAAGCACGGGTGAAGCTGAAACTGGTCCCGTCGGCGAACCAGTCGCCGTCCCAGCCCTCGTTCCAGCCCTCGATCAGCACGCCACGAAAACCGTTAGCCGCCGCGAAATCGATGTAGCGCCGGGCATTCGCGGTGGTCGCGCCGTGCTTCGGGCCCGAGGCCCAGCTTTCGGTGTCGAGGTGCAGGCTCCACCAGATGCCGACGTACTTGAAGGGCCGGACCCAGGAGACGTCGCCCAGCGCATTCGGCTCGTTGAGATTCAGGATCAGGTCGGACATGTACAGACCGGCAGCGCTGTCGGCGATCTGCAGCGTGCGCCATGGCGTCGTGAAAGGAACCGTGCGGCGCACGCGGGCGCCGTCGCCGGATGGTGCGAGCACGGCCTTCAGGCGCTGGCCCTCGACCCGGCGCAGCCACATGGCGGCATAGTCGACCAGCGCGGCTTCGTGGATGGCGACATGCAAACCGCCTGCCGACCGCATCGTCACCGGCGTGTGGGCCTGTCCCAGTTCGGAGAGCGGTGTCTGGCGGTAGAGGTACTCGTAGCGATTCCACTCGCCGCCGGGGATCCACCAGGCGATCGCAGGTTCAACGACGGCGAACTCCGTCAGCTCGTCGGCGATGTTCAGCTGCTTTAGCTGCGGCTGATCCGGAAATTCGTAGCGGAAGCCCACACCGTCGTCGTAGACGCGAAATACGATTTCCAGGCTGCGCCCGAGCGCTGATTTTTCCTTGAGACGCACCCGCAACTCGTTGAATTTATTCAGAACATAACGACGCTCGCCCCAGGGCTGCTCCCAGGTCTCGTCAATGCTGCGTGTGCTGCTGTCGGCCAGCTTGAAATTGCGTTCGAGCTTCGGCGCATCGGTCAGCAGGAAACCGAGGCGCGACTCGGCAATCACGGGCTTGCCGTTGCGGTCAATCGTGTAGCCGGGCCGGCCCTCATCGTTGAGCGTCACGGTCACTGTCAGCGTGCCTCCCGGGGAGGACACGCTGGCGACGGGTTCGGCCCTGGCGCCTGCGGCCAGTACCGAAAGCAGCGCGAACAGCACCCACAACAGGTAGCGGTGCATGGTGGTTGCCTCCTGCCGGATAGGCGGCGTTGGCCGCACGCTACAACGGTCCAGGATTGGTGCCTCGGTGCGAGCGAGCAAACCCCACGCTAACTGCAATTATCCTGTGCTTCCGCATGTATACGTATGCAGTGTATTGCGGCCGCCACGGCCGCTGCCTAACATCGTGCGCAGCCGGAATCCGAACTCATCTTAGGGGAAGCTAATGGCCAAGTGTAAGCATGAGACTGGGCTTCTGAACCGTGGCAGCATCTTGTCCATCGCGATTGCCGCGGCTCTGGCAGCATCGGCAGACGCCAGCGCCCAGAACCAGCCTGCAGAAACAGCCGCGCTCGGGGAAGTCGTCGTTACCGGCATTCGCGCCGGCATCGAGGAGGCGATCGCGGTCAAGCGTGATTCAGGCAGCATCGTCGAGTCGGTTTCCGCCGAGGACATCGGCAAGCTGCCGGACACCAGCATCGCCGAGTCCATTTCGCGGCTGCCCGGCCTCACCTCCCAGCGCGCTGAGGGCCGTGCATCGGCCATCAGCCTGCGCGGCACGGACCCCGGATTCACCACCACGCTGATGAACGGCCGCGAGCAGGTCAGCACCGGCGACAACCGCAGCATCGAGTACGACCAGTACCCGTCGGAGCTGATGAGCTCGGTCCTCGTCTACAAGACGCCGGACGCGCAGCTCATCGGCCAGGGTCTCGCCGGGACGATCAACCTGCGGACGGTTCGCCCGCTCGACTACGGCCGCCGCGCGATGGTCTTGAATGCCCGCGGCGAAATGAACTCGAACGACAACCTTGGCGCCGATTCCGACGACCAGGGTTACCGCGCGAGCTTCAGCTACATCAACCAGTTCAGGGACGGCACGGTCGGCCTCGCCATCGGGTACGCGCACCTTGACTCGCCACTGGCCACCAGTGGCTTCGGCACCTACGAGCCGTGGGAGGACGTCGCCGGCAACCAGTGGACCCCGGGACTCAACGCCGGCATCCCCGCAGGCACACGCATCACGAAGGGCATGAAGGTCCGTGCGGACATGGGATCGACGGTGCGCGACGGCTTCATGGCGGCACTCCAGTTCGAGCCGAGCGACAGTTACAGCGGCATCATCGACCTGTACTACTCGACCATGGAGCAGACCAACAACGCGCGCAGCCTCGAGGTCAACCTCGGCGGCTATCCGGCTCCCTGCTGCGACTCTAGCCCTGCCGATTTCCCGCCCGGCACGCTGTTCGGTTACTCGGGTACGACGATCGAGAACAACACAGTCGTTGCCGGCACGCTGAACAACGTCGTGCCGCTGGCGCGAAACTTCCTGTTCGAGACGGACGACGAGATCCTGGCGGGTGGCTGGCGTAACGAGTTCAGGCTCAGCGATGAGTGGTCGCTGATGGCCGACTTCAGCTACTCGAATGCAACGCGCAAGCAGGACCAGTTCGAGATCAACGCCCAGTACGAACCGCTGCCGTCGACGTCACCGGCGCCGCGCAACATCTACGACACCGGCACCTTCCAGCTGCGCGGCAGCGACAATATGCCGTCTCTGACGTTCGGGCTGGATTACACGGACCCGACGCAGGTCCAGGTCGGACCGACCATCTACGGCGCCGGCTACACCAAGGCGCCGGAGGTGGAAGACGAGCTGACCTCCTTCCGCGTCGACGCGACTCGCTCCGCCGATCTGGGGTGGTTCGACAGCACGTCCTTCGGCCTGAACTACGGCGAACGCACCAAGGACAAGATCTCGCCCGAGGCAGGTCTCGGCACGATCGGCGGCGGCTACTACGAGGTCGAGAGCCAGTATTTGTTGCAACCGATGAACCTCAGCTATGCGGATGCGGGCCAGGCGCTGGCCTGGAACGTGCGGGGCGTGCTGGGCGCGTACTACAACCCGATCGTGTACGGCGATCCAACGACGCTGCCCTACCTCGCGCCCAAGTACTGGGACGTGACGGAGGAAGTCTGGACTGGCATCCTGCGCGGCAACCTCTATCACGAGATTTCCGACTCCGTCACCTTGCGCGGCAACGCCGGCGTCCAGGTCATCCACACGGACCAGAGTTCGTCGTCATTCCTGACCGCGTATGCCTTCACGCCAAACCAGGTGGTCCTGGACGTGTCGGGCGGCAAGACCTACACCGACTACCTGCCCCAGATCAACCTCGCGTTCGAACTGTCGGGCTCGCAGGCGATCCGTGTCGGTCTTGCGCAGGAGATGGCCCGCGCGCGCATGGATCAACTCAAGGCCACGGAGGAGAGCGGGTACAACTCGGCCACCGGCATACCCGGCGGTAGCGGCGGTAACCCGGAGCTCGATCCGTGGCTTGCCTGGGCGTTCGACGTGTCCTATGAACGGTACTATGGCGAGAACAAGGGCTACGTATCGGTCGCGGGTTTCTACAAGGACCTGGAGACCTACATTTTCGACCAGACCGACCCCAACCACGACTTCTCGGCCCTGCTGGCGGCGACGCCGCCGTCGTACTTCGCGCCGGGCGTGGTGCCACAGACCACGGGTAGCTTCAAGCTGCCGGTCAACGGCAGCGGCGGCTACCTGTGGGGCCTCGAGTTCGCGGCCTCCGTGCCCTTCGACCTGTTCTCGGACGCGCTCGATGGCTTCGGTGCGATCGTCAGCTATTCGTACACCGAGAGCGACATCGAGATCCAGGGTTCGATCAGTTCGGTCGCGTCCAACAGCATCCCGCTGCCGGGCCTCTCCAAGGACGTGTGGAATGCGACGCTGTACTACGAGAAGTACGGCTTCGGGGCCCGCATCGCGACGCGCTATCGCTCCGAGTACATCGGCGAGGTGACGAATTTCGCAAACGATCGCGCGCTGCGCTTCGTCAACGCCGACATGATCACGGACGCGCAGGTCAGCTACCTGTTCGGTGACGGCATGCTCGATGGATTGCAGATCCTGTTCCAGGTCAACAACCTGACGAACGAGCCGTACATCGCCTACTCCGAAAACAAGTCGCGTCTCCTGGACTACCAGGAGTACGGCACGCAGTACCTGGTCGGCCTGAACTACAAGTTCTGATCCTTCGGCCGACCGACCCAACGCTTGCCCCTTGCTAGCACCGCTGGCAAGGGGTTTTTCTTTGGTCTTTGGTGCCGGGTCGGGGGTTTCGGGGGTTTGGGGAGCTCTAACGACAGCAAGAAGGATGGTGCCTTGCCACCAGCTCCCGCAAAGACGACTCGTCTCGATGCAGGTGGCGGGCCACCTCGGAAAGAGTAGCAATCCGTCGCGCGACGGCTTGGTGGGCAATCCATGCGCGAACCGTCGTCAATCGTCGCTGGCGGATGCCAGACACCAGGTCGTCGAATTCCACTCTGTGCGTCCGGCAAGCCTCTTCGATCAATTGCCCGAGGGACCCAACTAAGCTCGCTTGTCCAATCGGGACCCCGATGCTCTTGCGGAACTGGTCGTCACCGAGTATTCGCGAGTCATCCGGGTGGACATTGGAAAAAGGCGAGGCAGAATCGACCGCGTGCGGCCCCTCAACAAACGCCCGATAACCTGTAACGGCCTCGGTGCGGCTGGACCCCCAGAATCTCAATGCGAAATCCGTTGTGACCCACGGCTCTGATCGGGCACCCACGTAGACATGATGGCTCGACCAGGGGTAGTCGCAGACTGCGGTGACCAGACCGGCGCGGACGGGGTTGAGATGAACATAGCGCAGCACGGCCAGCAGGTACTGGTCGGCATCGACCATCACTGCGTGGTACCTGCGTTCGAAAAGGTGCCCGGTCGTCGATAGCCGGGACTGGACCGTCCTCGCGTAGCGACTGGCGATGCGGAG
>Ga0214473_10000899_pt1 | contig 40637 bp, 34 predicted proteins | sample RVTome_7_FD_203509 | JGI IMG/M metagenome (GOLD analysis project Ga0214473, IMG submission 203509) | Soil microbial communities from uranium-contaminated site in the Upper Colorado River Basin, Wyoming, United States - RVT98D197 | ecosystem: Environmental > Terrestrial > Soil > Contaminated >...
GGGCTTGAGCGATTCCGCCCGCCTGGTCCTGCACCTTGTACGTGAACCGGCACCCGAAATCTTTGCCTGAGCCCAGCAGGCTGACCACGTCGCCCATGTGCTCGACGCCGGTGACGATCAGGATTTCCTCGACGCCCAGCGACGTCAGCTTCTCAATGGGATAGAAGATCATCGGCTTGTGACCCACCGGGAGCAAGTGCTTGTTGGTCACTTTCGTCAAGGGCATAAGCCGCGACCCCGTCCCACCCGCCAGAACAACGCCTTTTAAGTCCAGCAATTTCATGTTCATACTCCCAAGACAACTGCGCCCCCATCATCGTCCCGCAGCAAATCGGGGGGCTAACATTCACACGAATTCTCCTGCACGCAGATTCCATTGAAAATGCAGAGGTCAAACAGCGCTCCTACCGGCAAAGATTTACGCATGGTCCGCCTGCCAAAAAGAGACATCATGGATCAGGCCAAATGTGTCGCCTGTTCCCCATTTGTCCTTCATCTGGAGCCAATCGCTTTGCTGGAGCAGGAATTCAGCCATTGGATTCACGTACACGATTCTTATCCGCCTCGGCTCTTCTTCCAAAGACTGTCTGATCCTCATAAGCACTTGCGCTAAGGTCGCGGCCCCGAAGGGACAGAAGAGATAGTAAACGGTTCCCGCCCGGTAGTCAAACTCTTGGGCAGCCGCGTGAGTTATCCTCACGGGACTGCGTCTGCCGCGCACTCTCTGGGCGTTGCGTTGAGCCGTTGTACACAGGTCCTTGTCTATTTCCACCCCAACAACCTGGTGGATTCTGAACCGCGAAGTACAACACAGGACTCGGCCTTTTCCACAGCCGATGTCCACAAAGACATCGGAGGGCTCAAGAGCCAACTGGCGCAGAATCTTCATGATCATGCAGTATGGGACTGTGGAATAAGGTACGGAATCAGATGTCACCGTGCTGGGCAGCGCGCCGCGGGTATTGATGCCGAGCCGATATTCCCATAGCATATTGTCAAACTTCAACAATAATTTTGTCGGCAGGCGGTTCAGCGCAAGACCTTTCTCAATCTCTGCAATCGTCTCAGACGAAGGTGCTTCTTTTCTTGAGCATTCTGTAGGCTTTTTCGCTCATTGCCCATATACTCTCTATCGTCGCGTTCGTACACGCTTCGAACACGCCGATATGGGAGTACCTCTCGCCTCCCATTCCCGCTTTGAAGCGAGCGATGCCGGGATCGTTCACAAAGTCAACGCCTCCCACGTCGTATTTCTTCATCCCCCTGTCATTAGAGACCAGCATGGCCTTCCACCATGCTACGTATGAGGCGCTGTACTGGTACCCCTTGTCACTACTGGCTGCAAGCAGCAGAATCCCTCTGTCGCCCAAATGTGTCGATAGGTGGACTGAAACAGGTTCGCCCTCAAGGTAGGCCACCACCAGGCTCATCTTCTCAGACTCCGGCAGAGCGGTTTGTGTTCTGGCAAAGACATGAGGATGGACCCCTCTAAAACCCTTTCTCCGAATCAAATCCATGTAAAACTTTTCAAGGGTCTGGAAATGTGAATCGTCTGTGTGCTCTCTCGCTTCAACTCCGGCCGCCTCTGCTTTGTGGAGTAATCGCCGCCAGCTTTGGTGCAGCCCTTTGCGCAGCTCATCCTGGGAGCGGCCCAAGCGCAACACCATGGTATGATAAGATGGAACACTTAACTTCGGCCAAAATCCGCTTTCCTGGAACATGGACTCGAATCTTTGATTTTCGCTGCTCCGGCCCACGTTCGGAACGACCCTCAGAACGTTAACGCGACAGCCAAGATATGCTTCGCGTATCGCGTTGAGAACCTCCGCCGAACAACCACACTCGCCATCTTTTTTCAGAATGAGAGGTCCCCACTGCATATAGCCCACACTCAGCCCCAGAGGCCTGAAATGCTTGATTCGGACGTGAGACATCGCGACGACCTCATCGTTTTCATCCTTAACCACTATTCTGCTGAGTTCCTGACCCTCAATGTCGGCACGGACCTGCTGATAGGGCCACGTCTGGTAGATACTGTGGTCGGCAAAGCCGCTGGCGTATTCCTGCCACTCGGCCTGTTCAATCTTGTCGATAAGTACGTTGTATGACATGAATCCGAGTTTCTGCCGCTTAGGACCGCAAGAGGAAAGCTTTTAATCTCTTTAAGTATCCGGCAACGTGGTACGCTCCGTCAACCTTCAACTTGAACTCGATGAACGTTTCGCACGGCGCTACTTTAAATCGCCCAATCCTGAGTCTTTCCGTGCTGCCATTGACCTTGTCCGGTTCGACTGTAAAACCCACCTTGTAGCCGGCCTTATGGGCCGCCTGATACACTCTTGCATCGCAAGCTCCATAAGGATAACTGATTCCCGACACTTCGTGTCCAAGGATTTCCTCAAGTCTCCTCTTGGAGCCGACCAGTTCCGCCTCCAATCCGGTGTCATCCAGATCGGTCAAGGCCGAATGCGAGACAGTATGCGACGATATCTCGATGCCCTCGTGATCAAGCGCCGCAATCCGCTGCTCGCTCATCACTGTTTCATCCACAGCCAGACAGTCATCATATATAGTCCAACCGGGCCGTCGCCCAAGACTCCCCGTAGGCACAAAGACCGCGGCCGGCAAACCATATTCCTTCAGAACCGGCAAAGCGTTTTCAAAAAAACTCACAAAAGCATCGTCAAATGTCAAAGCCACGACGGCCTTGGTCTTCTCCGGGTTGCCAGTCACTATCTCTGAGGGCTTAACGACAGTGCATTTCTTCGCCAGATACGCCATCTGCTTCCTGAAACCTGCCAAATGCGCCTTGTCCACGCCGTGATAGAGCAAAACGACCCGGGACGGGCCCCTCTGCAAGAGACGCGAAACGGCCGCATACAGAGCCGCACAGATGAGCTTGATCGAGATTTTTAGGCGATTCGACAAATGCTCAGTTCTCAATTCTCTGCCCTTCCGATCACAACTGCTGAATAGGACTCCTTTTCACTCTGCAAAACCGAGGAACCCTGAGACACACATACTGAACCTCTCCCCAACGTCAGTACCATGGTCAAGGAGTCTCCAGTCGGAGAAAACACTTGCCCTAAAACCGTGTTCCCAATACAATGCTCGTCAACAGTTTTTGCAGGTTGGTGCCGTTGGTATCGTGTCACTATTCTGTAACTCAATTTTGTAAACGTCCGGAAGAACCAGTGGAAAACACTTGCAATGCAAAAATCTTTCGCACACTTTCAAACTATCGCGGAGCAATTATCATGGATCGGCCCGGAGATAACAAGAATCTTCTTAATGTTCTGGCGATTGTTCTGATAGCATTCTGCCTCAGACTTTTCATGCTGGGGAGCCAGAGTCTGTGGCTCGACGAGGCGGTGATATATTCACAAACCAAGGCTGCCGGCATTGCTGATGTCTATTCTACTGTTATGAATCAGGAAGGCCACATTGGCCCGCTGTATCATATTTTGAATTACCTTTTCTGTTTGTTCTTCGGATACAGCGAGTGGGCACTCCGCATGCCCTCGGCAATTTATGGAACCATTTCGGTTCTTTTCATTTACAAGATTGCAGAGGCATTATGGAATAGGAACGTTGCTCTGTTGTCATCCATTCTTATGGCTTTTTCGCCCCTTCACGTTTGGTATTCACAAGAGGCTCGTATGTACTCGTTGTGGGTAATGCTAATTCTCATTACTACGTTTCTATTCATTAAAATGTTAGAGAAAAGAGGCCTTCTCTTATGGCTAGTGTTAACAACTTGTGCATCGCTATCTATCTGGACGTTCCTGAATTCTATTTTCGTGTTTTTGGGACTTGGCCTGTATCTTGTAATGTCTTGTAACAAGGATAAAAGACAATGGCGTTTCTTCTTTCTTAGTATCTTTGTGGCTGTGGCGACGTATCTCCCGGGAATTGCCGCCTTGTTGGCAAAGGAATCCATCGCAGTGGGGAGCTCAAGAAGAACAAGCATATTCGATCTGATTTATGCATTCTATGTCTTTAACGTAGGGACAACCTTTGGTCCGACACTATACGCGATACGCGCATCTCTAAAGCAAGTTGGAGCAACAACGACCGCCTGTAGAATTCTTTCGGACAATGCCATTACGATCATTCCGTCCATGTTGTTATACGGGGGCGTTTTTGCATACGGTATTCACAGAGCATTAATTGGACGAAAAAACGAGAGTTACAAATTTATTCTCGTACTGTTATTCGTCCCATCGACGGTCATCTTTGGAATCGCTTCTTTTTCAAGTTCGCTGGCTTTTAATGTTAGATACGTTCTATATGGTCTTCCATTCTACATTATATTCTTGTCTGCGACGCTTGGGCACCTATCAACCAGAAAAAGACGGATTCTCGTTTCCATTGTGGCCGTTCTATCTCTATGGTCTCTTTCTAACCACTACTTCGGCGATAAATATGCAAAATTAGATTTTCGATCCGTTGTTGAGTACCTGCATGAAACCATGAGAGATGGAGATAAGGCCCTCATTGTCCATGAAGGGGCCAAGCCTCTTCTCCAATACTACGACAAAACGGGGACGTTATCCCAATACTGTATTCCCGAATTGAATTCACTTGAGATCGCCTCTTCAATAATCAATCAGTCGCACAGAATATTCTACGTAAAATCAATAAGAACTCAGCAATATGACGAAAGAGAAATAGGCAGAATCGAAAAACTCTTGGCACAGACTTTTGACCTACGGGGCTCAACTAATCACACCTCACAAGTGAAAATTGAAATCTATGAGCGAGAAAAACGCTGAGCATCGTGGATTTGTACCACAACCCAGGGAGCAGTGCGTCTCTTCATCAATCGCGTATCCACACACGTAAGGCCGTCTTGTCTTGTGCCTGTTGAGCTAAAGCGGCTTGAATATCGTTATTTGAAAGCGACGAATTTGCTTCCCGTGAAATTAACCGTCAACCCTGTTAGAATGCCGACAGAAGAAGCCAACAGATAGTGAGTGTTGAAGAAAGGCACGGCACAATATAGAAGAACGGACGTCAGCCAATTGACGAAAAAGCCAAGCGTACAAACGGCCAGAAACAGGACGTATTGTCCCGCGGCATTGCGTGCCCTTGCCCTTCCGAAGGTGAATCGCCGATTCAGCAGGAAATTGGCTGTCAACGCGAAAATAAAGCCCACAGCTCGTGCAATAGGAAAGGGCAAGAGCCATACACTTTTTGCGACATAGGTGAACGACAGGTCAACACAGGCTCCGACGCACCCGACGATTGAGAATTTGATGAATTCAGAGAGCGTTTTGAATTTGTACTCATACAATCTCTTAAGGTGGATAAGGTACTTTGTCTGTTCTTTCAGGGATAGTTTGCTCTCACCATGGAGTCGCTTCTGAAATTCGATGGGTATCTCGGTAATACGCCTTGGAGCACATTTGACTAATATTTCCAGGCCGATTTTGAATCCCACCGGACTTAACTCGGCATGGTTGTTCAAGACTCCTCGGGGAACCGCAAAGAAACCTGCGAGGGGATCATTGACGTGCGTAAGGGGTCGCGCAAGTGTCTTTGACGCCCATGCATTGAGCTTTCGATAGGTGCTGAAATGGGCTGATGAGCCTCCTTTCACGAACCGGCTTCCAACGCAGAAATCACTCCGGCCGGAGAGGATGGGATTCACAAGCTCGGGAATTCTTTCCGGTTCGTGGCTTAGATCTGCATCCATCACGAGGAAGATGTCTCCGTTTCCCGCTTTGAATCCCGCCAGAACAGCAGAAGAGAGGCCCCTCTCATGTTTTCTGACTTTGAGCGTGATGTTGCATTTTGTCCTCAAGTCTTCGACACTTTCTACTATCCCATCGTTGGAATCATCATCAACTATGATAATTTCATAACGGAGATTGGCCTTTTTCATACTCGCGACAATCCGCTCAACCAGAACCGGGATATTCCGCGCTTCTCTGTAAGTTGGGATTATAATTGTGATAAGGGCGTCATTCATTCATGTCCTCCGTTCGATGGCCCACGCCATATCTTTCAAACGGATATGTCTGCCGACTATACATTCTTCCAGTGGGAAAGCGGAACTGTTACCCCGGTATCGGCTCCTTGTCACCCGCCGAATGAATTACGGGTCGCCTCCCAGCAGCGACTCTGCTGCCTACGATTGCCGGCATCGCACCGCAGAAACCAAGAAGCATGTAGAATATCGTCGTGGGCTGACAGTACAGCGAAACAGACATAAAACCACCTGCCAGTCCGAACAAAGCCGCCGCCAGACACCAAATGAGCCAGCGATCGCAGTCCTGACGGCACACTTTGTAACCATCAATGAGCCTCTTGACAGCCGCTATATTCATGGCAAAGTAGGGCACCAGGCCGATCAGCCCAAAGCCGCTCAGAATGAACAAGTACTCGTTGACTATGTCCGTGTAGGGGCGCCCGTCGATGAGGGGCCCCCACCCGGGGTTAGTATCATAACCATACCCCGCTATCCAGTGACCGGACATCCCTCCTTCGTAGAGTGCCACATCAATCAGTTTGCTGCGATACCACGCCGTTTGGCTATTAAGGGTAAAGCGGTCAATGAGGTCGTAGAAATGCCGATTGCTGACCACTTCGAGAAGAGCGCACATTATCACAACCGTTACGACTGCCGCTCTCAAGTATCTTCTGTAGCGATAGAAACCAAGGAACGCGATAGACAGCAAAGCGGCAAGGGCGGGTCCGCTCGACACACAGGAGAACAGGCCTATACACATCAGCCCTATACCCACCCAGTAAAGCATCCTTTTGGATTTTCTCACGTGGCCAAAAATCCCGGCACACACAGGGCCGAACATGGCGAAAAACAGACCATACATGATCGGATGCTCAAACACGACGTCTGCACGCGTCAAGCCGAGGCGAGACATCGGCGCATAATCTCTGGCGGTCTCCCACGCGCCATAGTTCCTGAAGAAACCCACGGGATTGTCGCCTGTCATGCACTGATAAAAGCCGACAATTGCCAAAGGAGCTGCGATCACCAATATGGACTTAAGCAATGTGAGATACTTTTGCCTGTCTGTCACAATCAAACGCACGGCGAAGTATGGCAAAACCATGTCAACAATCGCCCCTGAGCGATTCTCAAGGAAGGCCCCGACGGACCGGGTCGTCGTAAGCCCGGCCGCAAACTGAGCTACAAAATATATGATCACGAGCTTATCAACCCATAAGAACCTGAACCGACTGGGCAAATCCGTCAGAAGAAAAATCTTCGCATAGACCGCGATGATGACTATCCTGGGCATCGTGAAATCAATCGTCCCCACGGGGACCGTCAGATTGGAGGGATAGAGTGAAAATGCCGCAAGGTGCACCGCAAGCGCATAAATGGGCGAGAGAGAAAACACCAGCACGCTTGCGATTGCCGAGATAGTGAGAGTTACGCCTTGCATAGATCAGTCCATATAGCCCAGATTCCGCAACGTCGTCTCGATTTGCCGCTGCTCGGCGCCGGTGGAAGAGGCATTGCCAACACTGCGGGTTCCGGAAAACGCCTGCAATCTATCCAGAAGGATTGTCTTTTCAGTGCATTGATCCGTTGGATACAGATCATTCTTTTCCTCGGGGTCAATTCTTAGATCGTAAAGCTCGCACGTATTGCTCTTGTAATCACGCAAAAGCTTGTAAGAGCTGCTCCTCACGCTTCTGCGCTCTATATTCAAGCTCTCGCGAACAACTTCACTGAAGGCAAAAATCTCTTGCGGAGGCGTTGCCCCGATGATGCTACTACCCCACAGCGAGGAACCGTCCATGGTGCCGGCGTGTTCAATCCCTAATGCCTGCAACAGGGTCGGTGCGATATCGATTTGCTGGACTTGCGTACCATAGGTCCGTGAGAATCTTCGGCCCGGGCAAAAGAAGATAAGCGGCACTTTTAGCACGTTGTCATACAGGAATTGACCGTGTTCGTAGCGTCCGTCTGATGCTCTGTCGATTTCTCCATGCTCGTTGAACGAGTCGCCATGGTCTCCGGTAACGACTACGAGCGTCTTGTCGGCCAGGTCGGCTTCCTTCAGGATCTTTAACACGCCGCCCAGGAACCTGTCTGCTCTCAATATGGCCCGCTTGTATCCCCGTTTCAGTGCCGGTACTATGCGGCTGTCCCCCTCTTTCACCATGGCACGGATTCTCTTTACCCTCGCAAGCCACAGCATCTCGTCTATGCGTCTGACATACCGATAGTTCTCAAGCCCGCGCGTCGCTCCCAGCACGTTCAAGGCCACGTCCGCGGGCCTGATACCGGGCAGCCGCGTTTCATACGGCGTATGTGTGTCCCAGTAATGCAGGAAGGCAAAGAAACGCTTCGGTTTCACCGCAGCGATCGATGTCTTCAAACACCTGTATCTGAAAGGAACCTGCCGATCAATGCCCCTGTACGCGGCCCGGCTGGCCGTTAACATGGGCGTAGTCGAGGACCCGATTGTATAGAACCCTCTTTCCCGCAATATAGTGAATAGCGTCAGCACTTCCGGAGGAACCTTATGATGCATGTCACGGACCCCGGTTCTTGCGGGGTACAGCCCGCTGAGCATGCATGCATGGCTCGGAATTGTGCAGGGCACATGCACAATCGTGTTGCTGAAGAACGCTCCCTCGTCCCGCATAAGACAGAAATTCGGAGCCTCGGCAGGATTGAGCTGCGCCACAAAGTCCGAACGCAGGCTGTCAAACGAGATCAGGACTACGTTTTCCATACGCCCAATCGCATCCATATTGTTGGCTGATTTAGTCATTTTTTTCCGCATCCTCCGGGGCTGCACGCGAAAAAGTACTCCGCATCAAAGATGGAGTCCAATGCTCCTAATGCACCACGCCCCCGGCCACGGTGTCATTGTCCCGCATCAGAACAAATCGCCCCATCTCAGCGATCTGCTCGAATGGGTCGGTGCTCACGTAGCTATTCATTTTCAGGGTCAGCTTCGCCACTTCCGTCTCCCGAAGCTCGTTGGCGTCGCTGGCGATAAGCTCGAGACTGGACGAATTGATCCGGTCGCTGATCTTTTTGACCTTGCACGTCACCTGTTGCGTCGCGCACTTGAAATCGAGGGTCTCGTCCTTTCGCAGCGGCTGGCCGCTCATCCAGAAGACCGTAGCGACGACAGTATTGCTCACGTTCAGAGAGCTATCGACCGGGCAAGCCACTTCGCCTCGCTTCAAGGCTTTTAGCGCGCCGCCCTCCTTCAAGACCAGGCCGATGGATTCGCCGGCAACCGCGCGCCGGGGCTGCTCGCCAAGTTTCTTGATCTCCGCAATCACGGCGGATTTGCCCGACGGGTGGAAGATCACCTCCTGGCCCGCTTCGATGGTCCCGGAAGCCACCCGGCCGACCAGAACCTTCTGGCCGTCTATATCATAGATGTCCTGAACGGGAAAACGCAGCACCTCTGTTTCGGCCGTCCCGCACGATTGCAGTTGATCCAGGGCCTCTAACAGAGTCATGCCCTTATACCACGAAAGATTGTCACTGCGCCTGGCAACGTTGTGACCCAGTCGCGCCGCGATAGGGATAATCATCTCCGGCCGGACTACCGTCCCCAATTCCCGCAGGCGGGCGGTCATTTTCTCGCTGAGCCGGTCGAAATGCTCCTGCGAGTAGTCAACGAGGTCCATTTTGTTGATCACCACCATGATCTGCCTGATGCCCAGCAGGCCCAGCATGAAGGCATGACGGTGCGTTTGTTCCCGCAGGCCTTCTACCGCGTCAACCAGCAGAAGCGCCGCCTCGGCCTGCGTGGAGCCGGTAATCATATTCTTCAGAAATTGTTTATGACCCGGCGCATCTATAATCGTATAGTCGCGATTGGCCGTCTTGAAGAATATCTGGGCGGTATCAATTGTAATGCGATTGGTACGCTCCTCTTCCAGATGGTCCATCACAAAAGCAAATTCCGGAACCCCGTCCGATTCCTCGCTTGCCCGGCGAACCTCTTCCATCTTGTCCGGGGGCAGCGAATTGGTATCGTACAGGAGCCTGCCGATCAAAGTGCTCTTGCCGTGGTCAACGTGGCCGACTACAACGAACTTCATGTTCTCACGCATAATCCGTATCCTCGGCTGCTACATATATCCCAAAGCACGCAGCTTCTGCATCGTGTAGGTATTCTCCTTGTCCTGCGCCCGGCCGGCCCTCTCCGACATGGTGGTCGTTTCCAGCTCGTGGATCATCTCGTCAAGGGTGGCGGCGTTCGAGGCGATTGGACTGCAGCAGGTGGTGCAACCGATGCTCCGATAGCGTTTGCCGTCTTTGGCAAAATACAGCTCGGTGATCGGGATGTTCTCCCGGCGAATATACCGCCATATATCGACTTCCGCCCAGTGAAGCAGAGGATGCACGCGGATGTGAGTTCTCTCCTCCGCCTGGTTCTTATATTGATCCCACAATTCCGGCGGCTGGTCCTGATAATCCCACTTGAACTGCTCGTCCCTGGGGGAGAAATACCGCTCCTTCGCCCGAATTCCATGCTCGTCCCGGCGAATACCCAACAGCAGCGCCTCAAAGCCATATTTGCGGATGGCCAGCTTGAGGCCCTCGGTTTTCAGGGCGGTGCAGCATTCGAGCTTCTTGCCGCACGTCATCCCCGCAGCGAGGGCTTCTTCATTTCGCGAAACGATCAGCTCCATCCCCCACTTCTTGCTGTACTCATCGCGAAACCGGTACATCTGAGGAAACTTGTAGCTCGTGTCGATGTGCAGCGCGGGGAAAGGAAGCTTACCGAAGAAGGCCTTGCGGCACAGCCAGACCAGCGTCGTCGAATCCTTGCCGATCGACCAAAGGACCGCAAGCTTCTTGTAATGGTAATACGCCTCGCGAATAATGTAGATACTCTGACTTTCCAACTGATCTAATCTGTCCATGTACCCAAACTCCTGTTCATACCATCAAAATGCCGGCGGGACGGCGTTGCCAGAACCGTCCATATCGGCGGGCGGCACGACCTGTAGTCTTTCCAGTATCGGTCGCGCCAGCATCACTATGTCCAGATTATCATCAGGCAAATCGACGCCGCGAGCCACAAGAAACGCATCCTCGTAGGTATGCATCCCTTCCAGCTCCGTTCTCTTGAAGACGACGTCGCCGGCCAAGCCCAGCTTCAGATCATAACCGTCGTAAGGAATGGCAATCAGGTCGGCGGCTTTGCCAAAAGTCCCGTCGGCATGAGCAACCTGTTCCGCCGAACAAGCACATATACCGGCACAGCCGGCCGGCCAATAGATATCTTCACGCTTGACCAGTTTGCGTATCACAGCCTGGCCGTTCGCCGGATCGCGCAGATTCATCAAGTCGGCGGCAAGCTGTTCCCGCGTCTGCTCGTACTCGTCAAGCGGCACAGTACCCCGCGGCTCGCGCCCGGCGAGATTGACGAAAATACGACCGGGAATCAGGCAATAAGCCCGAGACTTCAAGGGATTGATGGATAACGGGTGCTGCGGCCTTTCTGTCGGACAGGTCCAGCCCAATTCCACAAGATAACGAGACAACTGCACCTCCTGCTTGATGGCGCAGAAACCATGATCGCTGAATATCATCAGCGGCACATCGTCCGGCAAACACGCCAAAAGACGTCCGACATACTCATCGATCCTTCGATAGTACGCGAAGAACGCCGGGGCGAATTCTTCGTCGTTGTTCTCCATCTTTTCCCACAAGAAGTGGTTGATGCGGTCGCTGCCCATAATATGTGTATGGAAGAAATCCCAGCTTTCCTGCCCCAGGAAGTGGAACATCGCTTCCATTCGGGCATCGAGGGTTTTGTGCAGATCATCGAGCATCGCACGTTTGTCCCTGCGTGCCAACGCCGCGTCGCTGTCCACCCGGTAGTCTATTGACCGCAGGTAGTCCGCTAAGCCGGCGGGATAGACGGCTTTTTCCACCGACGGCGACAGGAAGCAGCCGATCATAACACCGTTGACGGCCGCAGGCGGATACGTCGTGGGAACATTCATGCCGAAGACGCGTTTGTTCGCCCGCGACAGGATCGACCACAGGTCCTCGGCGGTCCGGTTGGAGGCGTTGGGGAACAGAACCTCATACGTACCTTCCTTGCGGTCGATGAAGCCGTAAATGCCGTGCTTGCCGGGATTGCTGCCGGTCATATACGTGGACCAGGCCACGCAGGAAACCGTTGGCTGAACCGAGCGCATCTTTCGCAGACCAAAGCGGGAAATCAGGGAGGCCAGATTCGGTATGTCACCCTGGTCAATCATCCGCTGGATAAGGCCGTATGGCACACCGTCGATGCTAAGAACTACAAGTTTCGGATAATGCTTTGATGTCGGCATGGCTGTTGTTCAGTTCCCTGGACTGTCGATCACCCGAACGGCCGGCAAGTCTGCCCCGCCTATCGCGTTCACCTCTTGGGCCCGACTGACGCCCGATTCTTCGTGACCACCCTACATGTAACCCAAGTCCTTCAGTTGCTGCTGGACAAAGTCCTTTTCCTGCTGGGTCATTTCTTTTGCCTGGCTGATTGTTTCCTGGCTTTTATTACCGGCGGTTTCGTTCTGAAATTTAGCGGGATGAGCCTTCAAATACTCGGCCGTGACAATATCCTCACGCACCCGTCCATCCATGTCCGCCGGCACGGGTACATTGAACAGATGCAGTATCGTAGGCGCTATATCACAGAGGTGAACTATTTCCACCGCGCCGGGTCGAATATCCGGCCCGGCCGCAACGAATATGCCGTTCATTCGATGAGAACCCGTGTGCCGCGAGGAGTAGGGCCTTCGTTCAAAGACCTCGCCAGTGAGGCGCTCTTTCAAGACGACGCATCCCCAATCGTTAATCCCGACAAGCAGGTCCGGCCCCGTATTCGCCCGGGCCCCGGGGGAATCAGAGCGCTGCCATGTTTCGATGCTGACGTTGTTCGCATCGGCCCAATTGTGCAGCTTTTCTTTAATCTCCCGGCTGAGTTCCTCCCTTTTCTGGGGGCTGGTCACAATTTGATCGTTTATGTAAATCCCCCCAAACGGTATGGTATGTCCGGGGTCAAATGCAACACTTTTGTCCTGATCGATCTGATCTATGATCTTCCCGATGAGCCTGCCTTTTGTCGCCCGCGCGCGCCCGTACAGGCCGGGGGCCAGCTTGTGCAGCCTGATGGCTCTGGCAATGGCCCTTCCACGTCTGCAGAGGGCCTCTTTTGCATCCTGGAACGCCCTGCTCTCGCCTTTTCGCCATGTCAGATATCCCTCGCGCTCCAGCCAGACATTAAGCTTGAAAACGCCCTCGCAGGGACCGAAACCGTGATCGGAGAGCACAACGATGTTCGCTTGTGGTCCGGCGATAGCGCAAAGCTCTCCTATACCTCGATCGACCAGCCCCCACAATTCTTCAAACCGTTCAACGAATCCTTTGCCGCTCTGCGGTTTGGAACCTGAGCGCCTTTGGTCAAGATGCTGCCAGATGAGATGCTGCAAGGAGTCGGTCTCCGAGAGCACAAACCAGAAGAAGTCCCATTGTTTCTCTCTGGCCAGGCTCGCAGCGGCGCGGAGTTTCTTGGTCAGCACCCTCTGCACGTCGTTCAGGAAAAGCTCGGTGTCTTCGTACCGGATGTCGTGGCAGCTAAGGTACAACTCGTATTTGCCGCCCACCGCTTTGCTGAGTTCTTGTTTGAGGGTTGCCGGATAGGTGAACTCATCGTCGTCGGACGCCCCTAGTCCCGTAGAGATAAAACCATTGACGCCATAGGGAGGAAAAAACATCGGATAGTTGAGAATCCCGACCTTTCTTCCGGCTTTGCTAAGATAGTCCCACACAGCTTTTCCGGCATAGTCCGCGGAAGAGATGTGCTCAAGCGAGTAGCTTCCCGCTTTGCGATAGGTGAAATCGTATATCGACGTCCTTTCGGGTTTCATGCCGGTGGCGAGCGATATCCAGGCCGGGCCGCTTATCGGAGGAATGGTGCTTCGCATACAGCCGGAGGCCCCCGCGGCAATCAATCCAGCCAGGTTGGGCATTCGTCCTTCCTCTATGAGAGGATTGACCACATCAAACGTCGCCCCATCCAGACCTATCATCAGAATCTTTCTCTTCATAAGCAGCTTCTGCAAAAGTTGTTTCTTCTGATGCTACTTCAGCAAGAGCAGCACACGTTCCACCCATGCCTCACAGAATACGGCGGTGTTCAAACTCAAAGTGAAAACCTGCATCAGCAGGCTAATGCCGTTGCCGCGCCGCCACAGGAAAGTAATCTCTGGGCCTTCATCAATACAAGCGGCCGGCCTGGCTCGCGACGTTCTACTCGCCGATCACGCATGGGAAATATCCCTTGCGGGATTGCCTACGAGCACACTGTGTGCCGGTGAGCTCTTTGTCACCACTGTGTTTGCACCAACTACCGTATTCCGGCCCAGCCGAACCTCTCGACCTCTTTGGGCCAAGACCGCACTATTATACCCCAACCAACAGCCTTCCTCTATGATAACTGTTCCGCCTTCAGTCACGCCCTGGTCTTTGATGGGTACGTCGGTAGTCATAGACTGATGATTATGGTCCGTTATGAAAACACCCGGCGCTAAGAGCACGTTACGTTCAATGTCGATCCGATGGATACCGGATATAAGAGACCGGCGGCCAATGAGCGTGCCGGACCCTATTTTTATGACAGGGCGATTCTTTACAGGCGCAGGAGCTTCACAGGGAACACTTAACCAAACATCTCTCATCAACCTGACTCCATCTCCGCCAAAAGGAGAATGACTACAAGCATGTCTAACCATACAACCTTAACCCACCTGTAAGATCTGCCGTGAAAAGACTCTTCAAAGATGAAGCTATGATAATAATCCGTCCGGCCGAAAAATCTATCGAGCCAACGCTAACGGTCCCCACATAGTAGGGAAACCACATAGATGATGCAGTATATACAGCCAATCCATAAACAGGCCTGACATACAACACCAGCAGGCAACCGACCGCCGCAACCAGTAACGCAACGCCTTCCATTTATTCTCCCTGCGAAGCCTTCAAAGGTTTGGTCCAATTTTGCTGGAAGATGCGTTCAAAAGTCATAGCAGATGAATGAGTTTTCTCTCTCCGCTAAATCTCATTGGCTAATTTTTCTTCCAACGGCGAATATCTGGCTCGCCATGAATTCACGAAGCAATCCAAGCGAAGCCGCTGAAATCAGTCTATGTCGGCGCCCTTCTATGACGTATTTCAAAAAGGTCGTCCGCAGACCTGCCAACTTAAACCATTCGAGCACCATCTTGCCAGTTGTAATCCTCAAATGTGTGCGGTCTAAAATACCTGCATCTGTGTATCGCACGTGCCCATGTACGAACAATTGCCGAAGAACAGAATAATGCCTGAAGTTCGGCACGGAAACTATGACGGTTCCGCTTTCTTTCAACGAGGCAACGTGGCGCTGCAAGACGGACAGCGGGTCGGGGAGATGTTCGAGAACATCCGCATAGATAAGACAGTCATAAAATCCACCCGCAACATCCACGTCAATCTCAGACGCATCTCCTTCTAAAATGTTTAATCCCCGCTCTCGGGCAATTTTTGCTGCATCAGGGTTTATTTCGACTCCCACCACTTTTACCCCCCGTTTCACTAATTCAGCCTCCGTCCGCCCCGCCGCACATCCAACCGAGAGTATGGTCTTGGCATCCGCTGGAACAGCCGAAATTACATCAGAGCGAAGCCACTCATAGTACGGCAGAATAGAACAAGCATTATTCATATCTCTCGAACCCCTGAACCGTGGTATATAAACGTATGCTATATCCCATGCATCGGCTTCGGAGTTTTCTTCGCCAGCCTAAATACATTCTTGGATTTCAATCCGCCGCCTGATTGTAAGCCACTTTGTCCTTGCAACATTACCATCTATAAAGGCTACTCTGGCTCTTGGTCTGTTCCATAAAAGTTCAAATACACCTTCCGTCTACACTTTTGCCGTCCAACCTAATACCTGCAGAGCACCTGGCGAAAGATCAACCGCATTGCACTCCTGCCGCCCCCGCGATAACCCAGGGATAGTATCGCCGCTCTTAGCGCCTGCACACGACCGGAATCATATGCTTGCCACTCTAGTTCCAACAGTCGAATCAATTGTTCAAGTTCAGCTTCTACGCGGCCATCCTTTGCATTGCGGGCGATTTGCCAAGCCCGCAACCAATCCTTGTAACGCGCAAGTTTATCGCCCGTTGCTTGTTGCCTGACCAAACGTCTCGATTCCGCTTGCTTTATTAGATTAACGTTCCGATGTATCACATAGAGAGATCTGTCATGAGTTCTATGTTTGACAAGAGGCTCTTCTATAAGTGCAATTCCTGATTCCAGCCAAGCGCGAAAGGGAAAAATCGCATCTTCTGCAATCACTCGAGGATCTAAAGGGCCATACCTATCATATAGCTTTCTACTATAACCTGCACACGCGCCAGTTGCTCCACAACGCCATTTGCGAACAGGTAGTCTAACATCTGGCAAATACACGGCATTTTCCTTGACAAGTTCCTCTGTCAGGGCAGTGGGTTTTCCGTCCACATCCATATCTTCAAAATATGAACTCACAAGATCAACGGGCGACAAATTATCCTGCCAGCGATGAACCAACTTTGTAGTGCGAGTGCAAACAGAGATGTCATCCCCTGCTGCCATTACAAAAAAAAGACCCTTGGCCAGTTCAAATGCACGATTAACATTACCGGCAAGCCCCAGATTGCTTTCATTGTGGTTAAGAACAATCTTATGTGGACCTCGATATGAATCCACCTCTTCTTTAATTATCTCAAACGTCCGATCCGGCGAACAGTCATCTGAGAAAACGATCTCCAGAGGCTCATAGGCCTGTTCAAATGCGCTCCTTATCGCATCACGAATGAATTGCTCCTGCTTATAACTAAGCACTATAAAACTGACAAGGGGCCGCTCTGACATTTTATAATTCCGTCTTTCTATATCGCAAAACTACCGCCGTATTAGCCTGTTAAACACGGTCTTCAGGTCGACAATTTTACGAAGTTCATAATACGAATATCCTGTTGCGACAAGCGATAAGAGTCCTCCCACCAGATAGCCTTTAACGCCTAAAATATATCTGGATGTGAGAAATGATAAGAATACCGCAAATCCAAATACTGCGATATATATCAGGCTGTTTTTTGACCAGCGAAAGCCGCAAATCTTATAAGTTATTACACATACAATTGCCAAAAAAATCAGATAAGATATCAAAAAGGCTACACCGGTTATCTCAAGCCCAAAGGCCTTCCAGCCAAAGTAAACCAGACTTAAATATATCCCATTCCAACATAATTCGGTAAAAACAAATATTCCGCCTCTCGCTTTGGCAAGAATGATAAACCCAATCGGCCATGAAATCACCTTGAGAAATGTCCCCGCCAATTGCCAATGCAATATGCTGACGGTTTCTGTGAATTTGGCTGAATACAAAAGATAAACTACAAAACTCATGAAAGACAGCATCCCCACAATCAGAGGTCCCGCAATAAGGAGTGCCACCTCGGTTTGTTCATTGACTAACTGAACAACTTTCGTATCATCGTTGTTGACGGTACTTAGTCTGGGAAAATAGTCAGCGCCCATCGCCTGCAACGCCACAGCCAGATAGGTTGAAGAGAGGTTCCATGCCGCCTGAAATTGGCCGGCACCCTCGATGCCGCTTTTGTTCGAAACAAAACCTCTTACAACATACATCGTGGCGGTAGTCGCAAATCCCGTAATCACCACAAAAAAACCCAGTCGCACCATCCCCAGCCCGCCACGAAATATTTCCTGGACAGAAAGCACAACAGGTGTTATGTGAACTCGCCGAGAATAAAACCATGACAAAAACAGACTGACCGCCGTGGAAAGAAGAATCGCAGGCACAATGCCGTTCACTCCCATCATCCAATAGAGCGGAACTGTAATACAAAAACCTGCTACCACTCCAAGGACATTAGCGCGAGCCATAGCGCCTATCTGCCGTAAACCCTGCAAAAGCGCCAATCGCCCTCCCGAAAGTTCCTCCATCAACAGGGCAAGAGATAGTATCGCCACCCCCACTGCATATTTTTCATCACCAAATGCATATCGACTCAAAGGTTTGCAGAACACTAAAGTCGATACCATCCCCAGCAATCCCGTTAACCAAACCCACCGTCGTAATATTAAAACTGTTCGTGAGATTCTTTGCGGATCATTTCCACCCGTCGCCTCAGCAATATCCCGGACGGCGCTGAAATTCAACCCAAATCCCGTAGCGCTTCGTACCAAGTCGATTATAGACTGATAAAGCCCTGCGATTCCCACCCCCATTGGCCCCAGCAAAACAGCAATGATTTTGTTACGAAGCACCCTTGTAATAATTGTGATAACCTGAGCACTACCCAGAATACCGGTAGATTTAAGAATCTGTTTATGGGATGTTTGTCCCGTCGAATTACTCATACTATGTTCTGAGTTTTTGTATCTTGCTATTGTTCAATGCTATACGTCATTTGAACCTATTTATCAGGTCACATACTTGTCTCATTTCTTCGCTTAACATAACAGGACTCATCGGCAAACTAAGAACTTCTCGATGGATGCTTTCTGTGACAGGCATGTCCATACCAGACCAATCTTTATACGCCTTTTGTTTGTGAGGTGCAATGGGATAATGAATCAGGGTTTGAATGCCCATTTCGCACAGATAGCTTTGCAGGCGGTCTCTCTCTTGGCATCGCACTACAAACAAATGCCATACATGCGACTTCAGACTGGCAATTCGCTGTTTGGTGTCCCTTGCAGGAAGGACAATAGCTGGAGTAGATATATTCCTGGAATAGTAATCCGCAACTTCACGTCGTTTTTGATTATCCTCGTCCAGTCGAGCCAGCTTCACCCGGAGTATAGCAGCCTGAATTTCATCAAGCCTTGAATTCAGCCCCCGATAGTCATTCACGTATTTCTTAGACGAACCGTAATTGCCCAGCGCACGGACAACTGCGGCCAGTTCATCATCATTCGTCGTCACTGCCCCGGCATCCCCAAGTGCCCCCAGGTTCTTGCCGGGATAAAAGCTGTGTCCGGCCGAGTGTCCCAGTGAACCCGTCCGTTTATCGCCATAAAGACAGCCTTGTGCCTGAGCATTGTCCTCGATCAGTTTGAGGTTGTATTTGTCCACCAGCCGCTCGATTTCCGGATGCATCACGTTCCGGCCGTACAGGTGCACCACCATAATGGCTTTGGTACGGTCTGTAATCCCGGCTTCAATAAGAAATGGATTGATATTATAGGTTTCGATGTCCGGCTCAATGAGTACGGGCCTTAACCGATTATCCGTAATCGCCAGAATACTGGCAATATAGGTATTGGCCGGGACAATGACCTCGTCCCCTTCGCCCATCTGCCCCAATTCGATATACGCCCGCAAGATCAGCCGCAGGGCATCCAGCCCATTGGCAACACCGATGCAATGCTCAGTTCCAATATAGCGAGCATATTCTTCTTCAAATGCCTTGACTTCTTTACCAAGCAGATACCATCCGGAATCCAGTACTCGTCGAATCGCCTGAGACAATTGCGGGTCAAAGCTGTCGTTGATTTTTTTTAAATCGATAAACTTAATCATTCAGGCAAACCACGCCTTCCTTCAGTGTGTAGCTTCTACCACAACTGACGCAGACCAGATTGTCGCTCATTTTGTGGCCGCATTGGCAGATATACCTTTTGAACACCGCTGGATTGCCGTACCAGAGAGTATAATCTGGCACCGACTTAGTCACCACGCTGCCTGCCCCGATCATGGCATACTGCCCAATGGTAGTTCCGGCGACAAGGGTCGCATTGGCACCAATCGAGGCGCCTATCCGGACAACCGTCTTCAGAAAAGAATCGGGATGACGTTTGGAGCGGGGCAACTTATCGTTTGTGAAAGTTACATTTGGCCCGACAAAGACATTGTCCCCCAGACGAACACCATCCCATAATTGGACACCGGACTTGATGGTTACATTATCACCCAGGACAACATCATTTTCAATAAATACATAACAGTTGATGTTGCAATTCTTGCCGATTCTGGCGCCTGGCAGAATCACACAATACTGCCAGACAGAGGTGCCTTCACCTATTTTTTGAGTTTGCACTTCCGCGGTAGGATGAATCATCGTGCTACGCATTTAAATTCCATGAATTGAGCGTAATCTCTGATATAATCATGGGCATCATATTTATGAGAGGTCAACACCAAACAAACAGCTCCTGACGAAAATCCCTTTTCAGCCGCCCATATTCCAGGTGGAATATGTAAACCATAATAAGGCCGGTTTAGCACAACCGTTCTCTTTATCTTACCATCGTCCATCTCAATCTCAAAACTGCCGCTGACGGCCACAAGAAATTGATGACATTCCTTATGAGCATGAGCACCTCTGTCTTCTCCCCCGGGTATGTCATAAATATAAAATAGCCTGCATATTTTAAATGGAATATCCTCAAAATTCGTCACCGGCGTGATGCTTCCAGCCCGGCTTTGAATCTGTTTCAGAGTAATAATGCTACAATCGTAAACTGTAACAGTTTTCATATCTGCCTGAGTCTTAAATATTCTTCGTAATCCCGGATATAATCCTCTTCAGAAAATGGTGTTGAACTGGCTACCATTGCCAGAGAGTTTGTCGAAAAATTCTCCATCTGCCGCCAGTACCTGGCGGGAACATACAGACCAAAATAGGAACGATTCAGATGGAACTTCTGTTTTTGCCGCCCATCATCGATAACCACGTCAAAGCTGCCCGAAAGCGCAACAATCAGTTCCTGTTGCTCACGAAAAGCATGCCCGCCACGGACCTGCCCGCCTGGAACATCATAAATCCAATAGACCCGTTCAATCTTGAAAGGTATATGGTTTTCCTCTTCAACAAATGAAAGATTTCCGCGTGGGTCTTCTATTTTGGGTAAGTTGATAACAACTGGACTACCGTGGTTCATTTGTAAGCCCGCCCAAATCAATCTGTATCGCATGCTTTTTCTTAACACGTAAGGCATCAACAAAACCACGAATTCCAAAGATTAAGATGTTTATCTTTGCCACTTCGCACCTTCGTATTGAAAGAACTACTCCAAATTTTCCATTCAGCATTAGTATTTCCGGGCATACTCCGTCCCCGTCGGTTGCACCGACGCAAATCCGCGCGACCAGGTGCTGTGTCGACAGCCGCACTATGCCGCGCCCGTATCTGAACACGCGCCGACCCCGGCACGGCTCATCTCAACGCATCGCCGCCAGATTCAACGTGCTCAGCAGCCCTGACCTTGCCACTTTCATCAGGCAGCGAATCGAGCACGGGCTCTGCGATATCCGCCGTGGCCGCCCGAACCGAATTCTCCAGCGCCGAGCTTATCTGAACCTGCGCCACATAGTGGGCAGGGTCACCGCTAATATTGGGGGTACGCCACCCCACACCTGAAAAAACACTCTCATCGCGTGTAAGTTGGCCGTTGACGACGTAGAAACTCAGAACCGCAGTTTCTTCGCGGTCTGCCGCATACCTGTGGAAACGATGGACCAGGCATGGGATTTCTGTGCCGCTGCCGGAGGTCACCGTGGCTTGCTCGGTGCGGTCGTGCACCCAGCCTGCGGCAACATAACAAACCTGGGGTCGATGCCCCAGCATCGTTCGCGGGTGCGCCGTATAGGCAATATACACATTGGCCCACTGGTTACTTGCCTTGTTGGTATATAAGCGGTTGAGAAACGCATCATTTCCCGCTACACGTTGAATGTTCGCCGGGATAGGTACGTTCTCGCCGACCCAGTGACCTATTTGCCGAGGCAGGGCATCCAACGGCACGGGGAGCACGACGGGAGTACCGACCACGAGCTTCAGTCGCGACGCCGCAACCCGGTAGGTGACGCCGCCGGAAACTAACAGCGACAGGCACAGAATCCATGCGAACCATGTAGGCACGTTCCCACCCACTGTATGTAGCGACGAACCTCCCGCCGCATTACTCAGGTACTTGCGTCCAATCGCATACATCCAAGAATATAGCTCCAAAGTAGTAGCCAACACCTACAAACCATTCCTGCGCCGCCACAGAATCCCTATCCGTTCGGCAAAAGTGAGAGTACCCCCTCCATGAAGGTACTTACCTATTTTAGGTTGATCATCGGCGTTTTGTCAAGCTCGCATTGCCTAAATTACCCAATTAACCGCCTGCCCCAACTGAACTGAGCTTTGCCTCGCTGCCAGCCACGCATAATGCCTGGTTCATCCGAGGACAAAGTGCTCTAAGGTATGCTCAATTAAGCACTTATGGGATCAGATGAAAAACCAGGGGAACGCCGTTATCGGCCCCTCTTATGCTAATCCGCCTCCTTTTGAATGTATTTGGCAGTCAGAATTGCCAGGATTCAGAGACAAGCTCCGATAACAAAGAATGCACTACTGCAAAGCCAGCCGGCCTTACTTTGAATACAAGTGCTTGGTCTGAAGAACCTTTGGACGTATAATCGACCCCAGCAAAGAAAGGACACATAAGGTGCTATAGTCGTTGTACAGGACAGATGCCGAAAACTACGCAAATATACACAGTCAGCCAGGTCAATTCACTCATTAAGGTCGCTCTCGAAGAGTGCTTGCCTCCGCAATTGACCGTCCGGGGTGAGGTAAGCGACTGGAAACATCATACAAGTGGACACTGCTATTTCTCGCTGAAGGACGAATCGGGCATACTGCCGTGTGTGATGTGGGCGAGCAAGTTCAGGACCCTCAAGTTCGCCCCTGAAGATGGAATGGCCGTTCTGGCCACTGGGTATATCGATGTTTATACCGTTGGCGGCAAGTACCAGCTCTATGTTGAGAAGCTCGAGCCGGCTGGCATCGGCGCGCTTCAGCTTGCTTTCGAGCGGATGCTCGCAAAACTGCAAAGCGAAGGCATCTTCGACGATGCGCACAAAAAGCCGCTTCCGCGCTACCCCATGCGGATCGGGATTTTGACCAGTGAGTCGGGAGCCGCCTTGCACGATATTATCGACAGCATCCGGAGCCGGTGGCCCTGTGCAAGACTGTTTTTGTGCCCGGTCCCCGTGCAGGGCGAAGGAGCAGCGGCAGCGATTGCGGCGGCCCTGCGCGATATAAACAGACGTAATAAGAAGTTCAAACTGGATGTCCTGATTGTCGGTCGAGGAGGCGGCTCGCTGGAGGACTTGTGGGCCTTCAACGAGGAGGTTTTGGCGCGAGCGATCTTCGACTCACAAATCCCGGTCATCAGCGCCGTCGGCCATGAGGTGGACACCACGATTGCGGACCTCGTTGCGGATGCTCGGGCCTCGACGCCGACAAAAGCAGGTGTCGTGGCCGTTCCCGACATCCGGGAGGTTCTGGCGCAATTGACTGCGACAGAGCGACGGCTGACAAATCAGATAGACGCGAGGGTGCAATTGGCCGAACACGAGTTGTTGATCGTCATGGCCAGCGCAGTGTTTAGAAATCCTCTCGTGCTCGTTCACAATGCCGGCCAGCGCGTCGATGATCTGGCGGCGGCTTTGGCGGAGGCAGCAAGACAGTGGCTCATGGAGGCCAAAACAAAAGTCGCAGCCGGCTACGAGCAGATTGTCAAAATCGAGCCGCACCGGCTTCTCGGACGCAAGATGATCGAGCTGAACGACTGGCAGAACCGGGCAAAGGCGGGTATAAACGCGACCATGAACGACCGGCGAATCAGGCTTACAGCGAGGGAGAATCGCTTGACCGCGCTGAATCCCAGGTCGGTTCTGCAGCGAGGATACAGTATCACCACGAATAAAACGACGGGCTCGCTGGTCAGAGCTTCACAGGACGTGCAGGTCGGAGAGGATTTGATTACCGAGCTGGCCGGCGAGAATTTCATTGAAAGTAAAGTCACAAGAAAGTAAGAATGAGTGTACAAGTAGTCTGTCAACTTCGATTGGGTAGGTTGTCATTCCGCACTTGATGCGGAATCCAGGATGCCGGCGGTTCTGGATTCCCGCTTTCGCGGGAATGACAAGCCATAGAATCAATCGCGACAGAGTACTATCTGCTTGTGATTAGGGAAAACAGATGGCAGGCCAGAAGCCAAAAAATGATATCGGCAAATTGAGCTTCGAAGAGGCAATCAAAGAGCTTACGGACATCGTCGGCAAGATCGAGCAGGGCGAGATCGCCCTGCAGGACAGCTTGCAGCAGTACGAAAGAGGCATGGCCCTGATTAAGCACTGCAGGACGATACTCAAGCAGGCCGAGGAGCGAATTGAGAAAATAAGCAAAGAGCAAGAGCCTCAGGAAAACTCCGAGCAGGCCGGCGAGACGTAGTGTAGATATGTGCTATTGCCGCAATGACGGCGCTGCACACAACACGCAAAACGACATGCGAGCGTGGCGGAATTGGCAGACGCGCCAGGTTTAGGTCCTGGTGTCCATTAGGACGTGAAGGTTCGACTCCTTTCGCTCGCATTGTTACCTTGTACAAAATACCGTCCGTCCAGGCACAATTTCAGGAGGAAGCTGAAGTGAGAAAGATAGGGACGTTGAGTCTTGTTTGGGCGATTGTGCTGTTTTGCCATGCAAGTGCGGCTGCGCCGGTTTTGACTCTTGTTGCGGATGGCCGGCCAAACGCCGTGATTGTCGTGCCGACCCAGGCTTCGCGTGCGGCTGCCGAGGGAGCAAGAATCCTTTGCGAGCATCTGCTTGAGATATCGGGCACCCGTCTGAGAGTGCTCAAAGAAGACGGTCTCGTCGGCGTGCGCGTCGCGGATGGACGCATCGAGATGGACCCCTCCCAAGCAGAGATAAAGACATTTATCCTCGTGGGCGAAGGCGATCTGACGAACAAACTCGGGCAGAGCAGCAAGGGCCTCGGGCCGGGGGGCATTCTAATCCACACTACCGGCAACGCGCTGGTGCTGCTCGGACCCGATGACACGACGCCTTCGGATCCGTGGGGCAGCCGGTATGCCGTAACTACATTCCTGGAAGAGGCCCTGGGCTGCCGGTATCTCTGGCCGGGGCAGAGCGGACAGGTCATCCCGAAAGGAAAGACGATCACGGTTGGAGCGATGAATATCCGCTTCTCGCCGCTGCTGAAGCAGCGCAACATCCGATCAAGCGGGTACAGCGAGCGAATACAGGAAGGACTCGACCGGCTTCGCTTTACCAGAGAGGATTTTCTGCACGCTCGGGAAAAGGCCGCCGCCACGCAGCCGGGCAGTCCCGACTGGATGGATTGGCATCGCATGGGCGGCACACTCGGCCTGCGGACCGGCGACGGCACAATCCTTTCCGCCCAGGCGTGGAAGAGGTTCTTGAAAGAGCACCCCGAGTGGTTCGCCATGCAGGCGGACGGCTCGCGCTACTTCGACCCGAACTGGGAAAGGCCGAGGCTGTGCAAGTCGAACCCAGCGCTCATCGAGGCGATTGTGCAGGAAAAGATCAAAGAGCTTCGGAACAATCCGGGGCAGACCAGCACCTGCCTGATGACCAACGACGGCGGCGGCAAGGCGGGCTTCTGCCTGTGCGATGCGTGCAAGGCGATGGACCCGCCCGAGGGCAGGCCGACCAATATCTGGACATACGACCATGAGTCAGCCCGAAGCACGCGATTCGACTACGTGTCACTGACCGACCGCATGCTCGCCTTCTACAATGCCATCGCGCAGAAGGTTTCGCAAGCGTACCCCGACGTATTGTTCACGGGTCAGGCCTACAGCATTTACGTGGCCCCGCCGCTGCGAGAGAAACTGCATCCCAACATCGTGATACGATTCGTTCACAGCACCGAGCACTATGCCAACGACGAGCTGCGAACCCAGGGAATGGCCGACTGGGACCAGTGGGCCAAAGCAGCGCAGATGATCTACTACCGGCCGAACTGCCTTCTGTGGGGCAGGCATGAAGGGACAACGGGCCTGTACGTACACAAACTCGCCCAGGACTTCCGCCACATCGCACACAACAGGTGCGTCGGAACGGACTTCGATTCGTGTATGCACCACTGGGCGGCGCAGGGCCTCAATTACTACGTTCTGGCCAAGCTGCACTGGGACCCGGACGTTGATGTTGACGTCATCATCGATGATTACTGCCGCTTGGGCTTCGGCTTGGCCGCGGGGCCCATCAAACGCTACTTCGCGAAGGTCGAGCAGTTGACCGACAACACAGCCTCCGCAAAAACGCAGGCAGGCGCAAACAGGCCCTATGTCACCGAGCCCTATACACAGGAAACCATCGCCTCGCTGCGGGGGCTTCTCGATGAGGCCGACAAGGCCGCGAGCACCGATGAACCGGTCCGGCAGCGCATCGCGTTCTTGCGCATCGGCCTTGACTTCACCGAGCTTCAGGCAAAGATCTATCGCCTTCTGCGACGCGACGCTGAGAAACGGCTGAGCGCCGATGAGCGCGCGGACGTGCAGCGCCTGCTCGATGAAAAATGGCTCATGATGCGAGAGCTTTTTCAACGGGAGCATTTTGCGGTGAACGTCTCGGCGATGTGCTGGGGCGAGTGGGCCCGATTCAGAAGATTAGGCTGGGAAGGCCCCTCGCAAAAAGCAGCAGGAAATACAGGCGTCGGCGAATAGCGAACCGGCGAAGTTGAAATCGCAACGTTCTGAAAGGCGTAGGCAGTGAAGTACAGTCAGCTCGCCGCGTGCATCTGTGCAGGACTTCTCACTTTGTGCACTGCGTGTCACCCGGCGCCTCGCGCCGAGCACGTCGAGCCGGTCACGGCCATCTTGGGAGCCTTTGAGAGAGAAGTCACGTTGATCGAGGACCAGGTGGCCGAGCGTCAGGAGCACCAGATCGAGCAGATCAGGTTCGTCACGGGAAAGCTGAGGGGCCGCAGCGTGGTCGTAGCATGGACGGGCGTCGGCAAAGTCAACGCCGCGATGACGACAACGCTGCTGCTGGAGCACTTCGATCCCGCGTGCGTCATCTTCACGGGCATCGCCGGGGCGGTGAACCCCGAGCTTCGGCCCGGCGATATCGTAATCGCCGAGAGAACCGCCCACCACGACATGGGGACGGTCTGGCCCGAGGGCCTTTTCCAGAAGGGCGTCAAGAGCCGGCTCGACGGCATGGAGAATCCCATCTTCTTCCCCGCCGACGGCAAGCTCGTCGCTTGCGCCCAGCGGGCCGCCGAACGCATCGCCCTCAAACGCATCGAGACCGTCGAAGGGCAGAGGACACCGCGAATCATCAAGGGCGTCGTCGTCACGGGTGACGCCTTTATCGCCTCGACCGACAAGTGCGCCGAATTGAGAAAAAAACTCGAAGCGGATGCAGTGGAGATGGAGGGGGCCGCGGTAGCTCAAATCTGCTACCAGCGCCAAATCCCGCACGTGGTGATACGCAGCATCAGCGACAACGCCGATGAGGGCGCCGTGCTGGATAAGCAGATGTTTTATATCCTGGCCGCCAGGAACTCGACCGACTTGGTCGCCGAGATGGTCGGACTGTTGGAGCCGCATCCAATTGACGCAATGGCGCCGGGCTACGAATAAGGAGATTCACAATGCTCAGCGAGTATTTCGGCTTCCGCGAGAAAGGGACGACTCTCAAAATCGAGCTCGTAGCCGGCCTGACGACGTTTCTGACCATGGCGTACATTATCTTTGTCAACCCGGCCATCCTCAGCGCCGCGGGCATGGATAAGCAGGCGCTCATTATCGTCACCTGCCTCGTCAGCGGCGTGATGACTATCGCCACGGGCCTGTTCGGCCACGCTCCAATCGCGATGGCGCCGGGGATGGGGCTCAACGCATTTCTTTCCTATAATCTTGTGCTGAACGGCAAGATCACGTGGCAGGCGGCCCTCGGCGTGGTCTTTCTTTCGGGCTTGTTATGCTGGCTGCTGACCTTGCTGGGGCTGCGCAAGCGGCTTGTCGAAGCGATCCCCATAAGTCTGGTTTCGGCGATCTCCGTGGGGATCGGCCTCTTCATCACGTTCATCGGGCTGCAGGATCTGGGCGTGATCGTCAAGAACGAGCAGACGCTGGTCTCGGCGGGACCGATGACCTGGACGGTCGCAATGGGTCTTTGCGGCTTGCTGCTCATGGCGTTTCTGGCCATCAAGAAAGTAAAAGGGGCGCTGCTGATTGGGATGATATTCTCGACCTTGCTGGCGGTCGCCACCGGCTTCGTTCAGAGGCCGGAACGGCTGGTATCGTTTGACTTTGACATCACGCCCGTCGCGTTTCAGCTCGACATCTTGGGAGCGCTGAAGTGGAGCCTGTTCGCAAACATCTTCGCGCTGATGTTCATCGACATGTTCGACAGCATCGGAACGCTGGTCGCCTGCTGTCACGAGGCAAAAATGGTGGACGAGAACGGGACAATCAAGGGGCTGGACCGGCTGCTGCAGATCGACGCGGCGGCAAGCATGTTAGGCGCTGCGCTGGGGACCTCGTCGATCGCCTCGTATATTGAGTCCGCCGCCGGCATCGAGGAGGGAGGGCGCACGGGACTGACGTCCGTAGTGACGGGGCTGTGCTTTCTGGTGGCGCTGTTGTTCGTGCCGCTGGTGGGAATCGTGCCCAAGTACGCGACGGCGCCGGCCCTGATTATGGTCGGCCTGTTTATGGTCAAAGAGATCAAACGGATAGATTTCGCGAATCTGGAAGAGGCTTTCCCCGCGTTCATCATCATGGTGATGATCGCGCTGAGCTACAGCATCAGCACGGGGCTGGCCTTCGGCTTTCTCTCGTTCACCCTGATCAAGGTCGTCTCAGGCAAATTCAGAGAAATAAAGCCCGCCATGTGGATCATCGCGATGCTGTCCATGCTGTTCCTGACCCTCGACCGAATCCCCGCTCTGATTGACTATCTAAGGTCGGCCGCATAGACTTGTACGTAGAGAAACGCCATGCTAAAGTTCATTATCACGTGGGCAATGGTGCCGGCACTGCAGTTCTGCTCCTGCAAAAGCAGCGAGCACGCCGAATCGCCGGCAGGAGGTAAGAAAATGGAAATCACGATAACCAGCCCAGCCTTCAAAGAGGGCGGCATGATCCCGGCCAAGTACACCTGCGACGGTGCGGATATTTCCCCGCCGCTGCAATGGGACGCGGTCCCCGAGGGAACCGGGAGCATCGCGCTTGTTTGCGATGACCCCGATGCCCCAATGGGGACGTGGGTGCACTGGGTCTTGTTCAATCTGCCCAGCACGACCACGGCGCTCGCCGAGAAGGTTCCGCCCAACAAGACCCTCGCCAACGGAGCCAGGCAAGGCACGAATGACTTTCGCAAGATCGGCTATGGCGGCCCATGCCCCCCTGGCGGCACGCACCGGTACTTTTTCAAAATCTATGCGCTCGATACGCAACTGGACCTGCCCGCCGGCGCCGATAAACCCCGGCTGCTCAAAGCCATGCAGTCCCGTGAGGGATCCCTTACGGGAGGACACATCCTCGCCGAAGGCCAGTTGATGGGCAAGTACAAAAGATCGTAGTGTGGGCCTTGGCCCACCAATCCAATATGGCGGGGCAGCCCTCGGCCATGATCTCGATCCGAATGGAGCCCTGCCCTACTTCTTATCTGGGCGTCAGAAGAACATGGATCAAACGCAAGATAGGCCAGCGGGTCTCGCTCGGTACGGCAGGCGCGTAGTGACGTGGTACATTGTACTGGTGCTGATTTGGACCGCCGGCGGCATGTCCGTCTGGACAGGCGCCCTCAAATCGCTCTTGGCCCAGCCCTACGGCCAGCCGGTCGCTCTGGCCCTTGCGCCGTTCGGCATCCTGACGTGGCCCGCACACGAGGCGGCGATGTATATGGAGGGCAAAGGGCTTGGGGCCGATGCGCTCTGCCAGCTCTCGCTTGGCTCACTTCTCGCCTTTGTTCTCTGGTCCGGCCTCTTGTGGGCCCCGCTGCTGCTTCGCCTCGCAAGAACAATACCCCTTCAGTTCAGTATGGCGACGCAAGTCCTGGTGCTCGTGCTGACCTTCGCCCTCTTCTGGAAGTACGGCAACGGCTGATCCGCAACCCTCGCGCAACCTTGCCTTCCCCCCTGCCTTTGCCCCGGCCTTGGGTCCCCTACGAATTTCACATTTACGATTGCCATGCCGATTGAAATCGAAAATCGCAAATCGCCAATCATCAATCAAGGGCAGGATGCCCTCGCCCCGTGCGTTTTGCGCTTTAGAGGCTACCAGCAACCGTGGGGAACAACAAGTGCGAGGACTGCCTGCTCTCGCCGAATCAAGCGTACGACGGCCATCCTGTTTTCTGTCTCCTGTGTTCTGTATTCTACCCTTTCGCCTGCTGACAGCCCGAAGGCGATAAACGCGCTTTTCTTCCAGAAGAACGCGCAATTATGCTTGACATCGTGTTCGGGAATCGGATATATTGTTGTTATTGCATGGAGGAGTGGGTGTGAGCCGCTCCACGATGTTTCTCAAGCTCCCCCACCCTCACAAGAAGCGGGCTTTAAGGATAATCAGCCCCAGGTAGAGCGTAAGATGATGATTCACTTTTCGCATACTCCGCACATAGAACGAGCGGCGACGGAAAGGACGGCAATGGGCGCGCTTGCGGGGTGAGGGTCGGGAGAAGAAATCGCGACTTGTTGCGCATGCTATTTGACAATTTAAGTAACTGTTTGCACTGAGTTTTAGGCGTTCCAACTGAAACCGCCAAGTTTTTTTGTAGGCGAACGCACAAGAGTCGGTGCCCCGAAATGGGGCACTGCTCGCGTGTCGCTTACGGGCCTTGGCGGGCCTCAGTTGGGCACGATGTAGCGGTGCCCTTTTTTATTGCGCCGCGAGTGGAATGAAGGTGGTGATAACTACAAAACCAGAATCATGGTAGGAGAAAATGCTATGAAGACGAGAATGGGAAATGTGATGTTGGGGGCAATGTTGGGGATTCTACTGACGGCAGGCATTGGGCATGCCGACTTAGTGGGCTATTGGAGCTTTGACAACGCCGCCGATCCTGGCCACGACGACTCCGACAATGGTCATCACGGAACCGTCGTGGGAGCGATTTCCACACCCGGCATGGTCAGTAATGCCTTAAGCTTTGATGGAATTGACGACTACGTTCAGGTGGCTCAAAATGCCGAGACTATTCTGGCTTCGGGGCACGCTTGCACGGTGGCCTTATGGATGAATATGGCTAGTTTGCCAGGAATCAGTCAGAGAACAGTAGGTTGTGAACGCGTGAATGACGGCTTTGCTGTAGACCTGAACGGGGCAGGATTGGAGATATTCGCAAGTACTGGTATCGAACCCCACTACTCAACACCGATCACGATACAGGAGGGTGTGTGGTATCACGTTGCTATGACTTTCCAGGAAGATCACACATGGGACCTGTTTGTTGATGGAGAGCTCCGTGCCACCATGATACAAGATTGGAACTATTTCACAGGCGACAGGCCATTGATTATTGGAGCTGACTCGGGAGATTATGAGACGCCAACTGCGATCAAAACCTTTGCACATGCTAAGATTGACGAAGTCAGAATCTACAACCGGGCTCTATCTGCCGATGAGATAAGGCAGTTGACCAATTCTCCGCCTGTTGTGACGATTACCAACCCAAGTTCGGGATTCTTAGCGCCAGTCAACACTCCGGTTACGTTTGCGGGTTTGATTGACGATCCTGATATTGGCGACACTCATGCGGCGATATGGACGATGACCAGTGAGAGCGTGAGTGAGAATCGTAATGGAACGGTATTGGGCGGGTCTGTCAATAACTCCTTCCAATTCTCTCAAGCGGGCATCTATTCGATATCGCTGACCGTGGCCGATGCTGCCGGCGAGAGCGATACGGCGACCACGGTAAATGGCCTACCTGCTTTTATTGTGGTCTATGACCCGAGCGCCGGCTTTGTCACAGGCGGCGGGTGGATATACTCGCCTGCATACGCGTTACTGGACTCACCTGCCGCTGGGAAGGCGAGTTTTGGATTCGTCGCCAAATACAAACAAGGTGCAACGACTCCGCAGGGCAACACGGAATTCCAGTTCCAGGCCGGAGACTTCCGATTCAAGAGCAGTTCCTACGAGTGGCTCGTGATCGCCGGTTCAAAGGCGATGTTCAAAGGGGAAGGCTATATCGACGGCATGGGAGGCGGCTTCAAGTTTATGTTGACTGCCGTTGACGGCCCTGAAGATAGGTTCCGAATCAAGATATGGAACCCTATCAGCGACGATGTAATCTACGACAACAAACGAGGCGAAAGTGACGACGCCGAACCGACCGTAATAGGTGGGGGCAGCATCGTGATTCACAAGAAGTAAGTACTCGTCTGGGGTAATACAAGAAGGGCTGAGAGTCCGTCAAGCCTGGCAGTCTTGACGGGTCGGTTTGGCCGTCCATTGGAGGTCCCTTGCTTGCGCTCGGGACGCTTGTGCGCGCAGGCCCCGCACGTCACGGGGCCACGTGCTCAGTAAGGTCCTTCGACTGCGCTCAGGACGCCTGCGCTCCCACGCCAAAACGGCATCGACGGGGTGCTCAGCGACTTGCGGCCTTTTTCTGTTGTTGCCAGGAACGTTGACAAGAAGCGTCGTTTGTTGCCGGATCGTTGTCTTTGCTCATTCCTGACGACCAAGTTTTGAAATGAGTAGCGCGCAGTCTGCTCCATGCTTGAACTCCAGGCAGAGAGCGTGATACAATCACTCGCGGAAGGCAATTCTGCTCTATTGAAAGGCTGCGAAGTATGAAATCTGCATTATCGAAGCTCGTCCTAATTTGTATTGCTCTATTCATTGCCGCTTTGACGTGCGGCATCTCGGGGCCGGCGGGCAAGGCGGGGGTGCTGATTATTCAGGATGAGCGGCTACAGATGGACGTGTTAGCGAAATTCTTAGAGGAAAAAGGCAAGCTGCCGGTGACTATTGTGGACCAGCAGAGCCGTCCCAAAGAGCTCTCTTCGTACAAGGCGGTCATCGTCTTTATCCACAAGGAGCTTGCGGAGCAGACCGAGCGGGCCATCATCGACTACACCAAGGCCGGCGGGCGTCTGGTCTGCCTGCACCACTCGATCAGCCGCGTGAAGGCCGAGAACAAATTCTATTTCGATTTCTTAGGCGTGCGGCTCAATAAGGGAGCGATGGAGGACGGGGGCTACGCCTTCAAGGCTTCAAGCTGGACGTTAGTGAACCTGAGCTCCAAACACTACATTACAAATAACGACATCGAGTGGAACAACGAGGTCAGATACGCCAGCTCCGACCAGCCCAGCGTCGAGAAATCCTACCCCTGCACCCGGCTCAAGGACGATTCGGAGGTGTTCGTGAACCACCGGTTCACCGACGGCCGGGATAAGACGGTCCTGTGCGGCCTGATTTACACCGACAAGGCCACCGGCAAAACCTACATGCAGGACCGGGGCGGGTGGATCAAAACACAGGGCAAAGGGACGATTGTGTACCTCATGCCCGGCCACTGCGCCTCGGACTACCAGAACCAGCGCGTGGCCCAGATGGTCCTGAACGCGGTAACCTGGGACCAGCTGCCGTAGGCCGAAGAATCTCAGGCGCAATAGCGGCATTCGCTCTCCCGGTGTTTTTTGCGGCGCACCATGTTGAATCTGCCCGAATACTGTTGACACTGAGGCGAAATTGTGGTATTATAGGCCTCCACTTGTGCAGGAGTGTTTCAGTGAAATAACCCTAAACGAAGGAGGTGAATTATGCCAGCGAAAGTTTCTTACACAGTGTTCTTTGTTTCGGTCCTGGGGCTGTTTCTGGGCGGTACAGCCAGTGCCGAGCTGGTCGGCTGGTGGAAGCTCGATGAGACATCCGGAACCATCACTCAAGATTCCAGCGGCAACGGCCTCAACGGCACCTGCCAGGGTAACGTGGCATGGGTTGCCGGCAAGGTGGGCGGTGCGTGGCAGGGAGATGGGACCGGGGACTACATTCGAGTCCCCCATAACCCGATATTGATGATTCAGAATGCGATCACAGTGTCCGCGTGGCTGAACCATCAAGCCGCGCCGGCAGACCAAGTGATATGCAAATCGGCCGGGACCGGCACAGGCTGGCAGTCCAATTATGCTATCCGGCTCGACAACGAGGGGCCTCGCCGGATCAACTGGCGTGGTCGTAACACCGCCAATCAGAGTCTTACTTCCACCGGTTTGTTGCCGCAGAATGAGTGGGCCCACGTCGCCTGCACGTTCGACATGGGCGCCGGGCTCAATAAGATCTTCATCAACGGAGTCTTGGATTCTGAGAACGCCTCAACGCTGCCACTCAATCCGGGTGATGGCGACCTGTTCATAGGCGCCGATCAGTATCCGGCCAACACAGCCAGATGGTGGTTTCAGGGAATGCTCGATGACGTTCGGATCTACGACGAAGCCCTGACCCAGGAACAAATCGCCGTAGTCATGCGCGGCGGTGTCTTGGACGCTGGAGCTGCTTCCAGCCCCGACCCCGCCGATAAGGCTGCGGACGTGCAACGGGATGTAGTCTTGAGTTGGACGCCGGGACCATTTGCGGCCACGCATGACGTGTATTTCGGAACAAGCTTCGCCGATGTCAACAGCGCGGGTACCACCAGTCCGTTGCTGCTCAGTCGGACGCAGGCTGGCAGCACGTATGATCCGGGTCGCCTGGACATAGGCCAAAGCTACTTCTGGCGGATCGACGAAGTCAACGCCCCGCCGAGCTCGACGGTGTTCAAAGGCGACGTTTGGAGCTTCACCGTCGAGCCTGTGGCGTACGCGATTCCCGGTGCAGGAATAACCGCCGCAGCGTCCAGCTCGTGGAGCAGCAGCTCCGAGCCGCAGAAAACCGTTGACGGCTCCGGCCTGAACGCCAGCGACCTGCACTCGACAAATCTGGAACACATGTGGCTCAGTAGTTTCATGGGGCCGCAGCCGACCTGGATTGAGTTTCAGTTCGATAAGGTTTATAGCCTCCATGAGATGTGGGTTTGGAACCAGAATCAGGCGATTGAGCTGGCCATCGGTTATGGGTTCAAAGATGTTTCGATTGAACACTCCGTCGATGGCGTCGCCTATACGCCCCTGGGAACCGGCACTCAGTTCGCCCAGGCGCCCGGCACGCCCGATTATGCACACAATACGACCGTTGATTTGAGCGGCATAACGGCAAAGTCCGTCAAGCTCACGGCCAACAGCAACTGGGGCGGCCTGCTCGCTCAGTATGGCCTCAGCGAGGTCCGATTTTTCAGCATACCCGTCTTCGCACGAGAGCCTAATCCAGCTTCCGGGGCAACAGGCATCGACGTGGATGCGACCCTAAGCTGGAGAGCGGGAAGAGAGGCGGCCGGACACGATGTCTATTTGAGCACCGATGAGCAGGCCGTGATAAATGGGACTGCTCCCGTCACCACGGCCGCCGCAGCCAGCTACGGTCCGCTGTCCCTTGATTTGGCCAGCACATACTACTGGCGGGTTGATGAGGTAAACGATCTCGAGACGCCGACAACCTGGCAAGGGGATACCTGGAGTCTCTTGACACAGGAGTATCTTGTGGTAGATGACTTCGAGTCCTACAACGACATTGAAACCGGGAAAGAGGGCAGCAACTTGGTCTATGACACGTGGGCGGATGGATATGTCAATCCGACGGTAAACGGCTCAACCATCGGCTATACCGTACCGTTCGAGCCTACAGTGGAAAAGGCTATTGTCTATGACGGCAGACAGTCCGTGCCGCTTTTCTATAATAACATGGCGGCGAGCCTTTCAGAAATCACAGCGAATGTCGCGGATCTTCAGGCCGGCCAGGATTGGGCCAAGCATGGCATTAAAGGCCTGACACTACGGTTCCGGGGCGATCCAAACAATGTCCCACAGCAGTTGTACGTGAAAATTAACGGCACCAAGGTCTTATACGATGGCAGCGCCGAGGACACAAGGCTTCCGGGGTGGCAGATGTGGTATATTGACCTGGCCTCACTCGGCGTGAATCTGAGCAATGTCGCTACGTTAACCATTGGCCTTGAGCGTATCGGAGGGACTGGCGGGCAGGGAAAAGTGCTGCTCGACGGCATCAGGCTGTATTCTCATGATCGTCAGTTGATCATACCGGCCGATCCCGGCACCGCTAATCTGGCGGGGCACTGGACGTTTGACGAGGGTTCCGGGACAACCGCCGCCGACAGCGCCGCCAATAAGAATAGCGGCGTGCTCACCGGCGCTCAGCCGGTTGCCGGGCGAGTTGGCGGGGCGCTGAAATTCAATGGTGCCGAATATGTTGAAATACCGCCCACGGCGTGGTCCTCTGTTGAAAGACAGGTGACTGTTGCGTTCTGGGCGTATGGTGACCCGGCTGCGCAGCCTCAGGCCGGTTTCATTTTCGGAGCCTTTCAAGACCCTGCTATAGGCGATTCAAGGGTGGCGTCGTCTGACTGTCCCTGGAGTAATGGTACCGTGTACTTCGATACAGGTGGCACCGCCCCGGCCAGTGGTTATGACAGGATTTTCAAGGCCGCGACTCCCGTGGAATACGAAGGTTCATGGCAGCATTGGACATGCACCAAGAATGCCGACACGGGCGAGCAAAGCATCTATCTCAATGGTGCTCTCTGGCAAACCGCTACCGGTATGACCCGCCCAATGAGAGGCGTTGCCGCGTTCACCATCGGCTGCAGACCCGGTCGTACAAACTACTATGTGGGCATGATCGATGATTTTCGGCTCTACAACCGTGCGTTGTCACAAGAGGAGATTGCGTCGCTTGCCGGACGGACGGCTTTTGATAAGGGATTCTGAGCCGCGTCGAGAGGAGAGGGAGCGGCTACAGACTATCCCGCGGACGGCGGCTTACGGCGATGGGATACATTTGTCGCAAATCGGGGTAGCACCTTCGTAAGGTGGCGGCAAGACCCCTGTTCCGCAGGCGCTTCCGATAAAAAACTCGCCCGTATGCAGGCTGACGGCCTTTGCCACGCCTTCGTGCAGCAACAAGCCTGTAAGCCGGGCATCAAGATTACCCCAACCCGCCGCGTGGATTCGGATATAGATCTATTTTCCCAATTATTTTTTCATTTCGCCTTGACATTAAGGCGAATTTAGTCTATAATGTCTATAGAGAGACTGGACAAGGACAAGTTATGAAACTGACGACAAAAAGTGAATACTCGCTGTTGGCCCTGGTGTACATCGCCCGCCACCAGCAGGAGAGCTTCATAAAGATCGAGAGGATCTGCTCGCACTACGACATCCCCAAGAAATACTTGGAACTGTTGTTCACGACACTCAGACAGAGCAGGTATCTCAAGACCAGAAGAGGCGCCGCGGGGGGATACGCCCTGGCCAGGCCCGCCTCTGCAATCACCATGGCCGAGATAGTACGATTGATGGATGGGGCGCTGGCGCCGACTGAGTCCGTCAGCAAGTACTTCTTCGCCGACACACCCCTGTCCAAGGAAAGCAATATCACGGACATACTTAGGGAAATAAGAGATTACATCGCCGCAAGGCTGGAATCTGTGAAACTCTCGGACCTGATCTGATTCAGGACCAGTGTGATAAGACCTGTAACTATAACTAATGACGAGGAGGACAAACAATGGAGACATGGCAAATCGCCGTAATACCCGTGCTCGCCTTTTTGTGCGAATATATGGATTCCACGCTGGGAATGGGTTACGGGACAACTCTGACGCCGCTGTTCATGCTCCTGGGTTTTAGCCCCATGCAGATCGTCCCGGTGATCCTGCTGTCGGAGCTGGTGACAGGAATTTCCGCAGCATTCTTCCACCATCGTGAAGGCAACGTGAACTTCAAGCCGAAATCGACGGACTTTGCCAAAGTTGTTGAGAGACTCAGCTCTCTGGGATACGTCGAATCTTTCAAACGGGGCATCCCCATACACCTGAAGGTCGCGCTGCTGCTGGGGGTTTGCAGCATCGCCGGCACGGTTGTCGCCGTGTTTGTGGCGGTCAACGTGCCCAAATTCTGGCTGAAGCTTTACATCGGATGTCTCGTTCTAGCGATGGGGGTGGTGATTCTGGTTTGCATGAACAAGGAATTCAAATTCTCCTGGCGCAAGCTCTCTATCCTGGGTATCGTCGCTTCCTTCAACAAGGGATTGAGCGGCGGCGGGTATGGGCCTATTGTGACCTGCGGCCAGATTCTGTCCGGAGTCGAGGGGAAAAGCGCCGTTGGAATCACTTCATTAGCCGAAGGCTTGACGTGCCTGGTGGGAGTGATAACCTACATTCTCGTCACCAAAGGTGCGCTCGAATGGAAGCTCGCTCCCTACGTGATAATCGGAGCCGTGCTTTCAGTGCCGCTGTCGGCCAAGAGCGTCAAAGTAATGACCGCACGAAGGCTGAAGCTCGCCATTGCCGTACTGACAATCACGCTCGGCACGTACACCATTTACAAAACGGTGACTTCCTGAAGGGGCCTGCACTTCCCTGTAGGAATCTCTGCGGACTCGACCGATTTCAGCGCCACCTCGACCCGCACGAACGGCGAGAATACGCTCGTCATACAAGCATCAGAAGTTTTCAACGACGGCGGCGGTGTGGATGGCCAGCAGCATCAGGTAATCGAGGTCGCTGAGGCTATAGTGCTCGTGGTCCATCGCGTTATCGACGTACAAGACACCGAAGCAGCCGGAAGGGTCGATGATCGGGGCAATCAGTGCAGAGCGCACTTTGATCTCGTCGGTCGCCGATGAAACCCGCGGAATGAGCAGGAACTCCTTTTTCTCAATCGCCTGTGCGATCCTGTCACGGAGCTTGATATCACTCAGCTCCACGGCGCGACCGTCCCGGCCCTTGCCTGCGTGACAGGTCATAGGCCCTTCGGCCACGTTTCGCAAAGCGCACCACCCGTGATACGCGCGGAAATCCCTCAATATAACGGTCAACAGAGTCTGAACAACTTCGTCGGGGCCGTTCGATTTGCAGATCGCCTCGGTAGCTTGCAGGAAATCCTTTATGCGCCGGGCCGGCAGCCTGATATCAGGCCCAGGCTCGGCATCCGGCCGTCTTACGATAATCTCACGACGGGGCGCCTCCATCGCCGGGACCGATTGGCGGGTATTCGGCACGAGCGTGTCTTCCAAATCAATCTCGGCCTCGGCTTCGACGGCGGCTTCGAGATCGACTTCGATGTCGAAATCGCCGATGCGAATGCAATCAGCGGTCTTGATTTCGGCCTTGTGGATTGCCTCGCCGTTCAGATACGTCTTGTTGGCCGAATCGAGATCCTCCACCATCCATTTGCCTTCCTGCGTAGAGAAGATCGCGGCGTGCTGTCTCGACACCGCCCGGTCGGGCAAAAGAACCTGACTGTGTGCGTGCCGGCCGACATAGATGGGTCCCCGGCCGAACCGCAATTCGTTGACCATCTGACCTGATCTTCTTACGACCAACCGCATCTGTTTTCGCTCCCCGGCTACAGATCCCAGCTTCAAAACCTTATTATCGACTATTTTGGGCTCTTTGTCAAATGCCTGCGAGGGCATCGAGATTGTTTTCGCACCCTGCCAAGATACCGCTGCGCAAGCGGCCGCCCTTGGGGCCTAACAGGCAAAGGCATCTCCCAAAACCGGACCCATTGACCAACAACCGGAAAATTTCCCTTGACAGAAAGGTGGGGGATTTGTTACATGTAAGTTGTACGGGCCGGAGGTTCCTGGTTTGGCCACAGACAACGTACGGAGGGTCGTTACGAATGAGGTTGTATCAAATCGCGAGTAGTTTCCTGTTCAGGCGTGGACTAAGTGCGGCGCAAATCAGATCGCGCTGTTGACCATTTTCATTTCAACTCTATTTCTGAAGGAGGATTGTTATGTGGAAAAAACTGGCTCTTCTAACTTCCTTTTGCGCGGTGCTGATCATCGCTGCAAATGTGTCCGCGGGGCTGGTGGGCCACTGGAAGCTCGACGAAGGTTCCGGCACGACAGCGACAGACGCCAGCGGCAACGGCAACCATGGAACGATCTTGGGAACGCCAAAATGGGTGACCGGCGTAAGTGGTCTGGCCCTGGAATTCGATGGTGACGACCGCGTCGATTGCGGTAATAGTCCCAGCCTGGACGTTACTGCTCCGATGACGATGATGATATGGGCCCGGACCAATGTCGTTGGAGAGACTCATACGACAAACCCGGGCGTGTTTGCCAAGGCCGACAGCAGCCTTGGTTGGAGCTGGCAGCTCCGATACAAGGCCGTCGGCACTCCCGGATACATGGGATTTCAGTTCAATCCCCAGGGCGGCGGCACCCGGGTATGGGCCAGCGTCGGGCAGAACCTGGCGGTAGGAGAGTGGTATCATATCACAGGTGTTGCGGACGGAACCAGCGCAATATGTTATTTGAATGGGCTGGAAACGGACAAAAAGCCGCTCGTGAATTTCGTGAAGAGCAACGGCAAATTAGTCATTGGGTACGAAGGTTGGGTCCCCTGGGAGGGTGCGGCTGATGACGCCAGGATTTACAACCACGCCTTGTCGGAGGTCGAAATTCTAAGCGCGATGGCAGGTAAACCGTGGTTGTACGCCTTCGGCCCCGAACCTGAGGATGGCGCCTTGCACCCCAGCACGTGGGCCCAGCTCAAGTGGAAGCCAAGCCCCGCTGCTGTCACGCATGATGTCTATCTTGGCGAGAATTTCGACGACGTGAACAGCGGCGGAGTCAGCACGTTCCGCGGCAACCAGGTCTCGACGACCCTGCTTGTGGGTCTTGGTTTGCCTGGCGATCCCTATCCGGGCG